>Ga0172382_10002375_pt1 | contig 31695 bp, 29 predicted proteins | sample Leawel138RmetaG_FD_122245 | JGI IMG/M metagenome (GOLD analysis project Ga0172382, IMG submission 122245) | Leachate microbial communities from a municipal landfill in Southern Ontario, Canada - Leachate well 138R metaG | ecosystem: Engineered > Solid waste > Landfill > Unclassified | place...
TGTTCTCCCCCCCCCGCCCCCTAGCCGGGGCAATTTTTCTTGGGACCCCCCATCAAAAAATTTTGCCCCCAAAAACCCCCCCCCCCCCCCGAGGGGCGCAGGGGTGGATGAGCCACGCTAGCTGTTAAATCTCAATCGTCGATCAGAGTCCGATCGACGACCAAACCTCGGCCTTCGCACTCGGGACATTTCTTAGCTAGCGAATCGAGTAGACCTTCACCAATTCGTTTACGGGTCATCTCAACTAAGCCCAGCTCGGAAATGTCATAAACCTGGGTACGGGTTTTGTCGCGACCCAAGGCCTCTTTGAAAACCCTGGTGACCTCATCACGGTGAGACCGCACTTCCATATCCACAAAGTCGATCACGATGATCCCGCCAATATCACGCAGCCGTAGCTGGCGGGCGATCTCATCAGCCGCTTCGAGGTTATTGCGATAAACCGTTTCTTCCAGGTTCGAGGTACCCACGTTCTTACCCGTGTTCACGTCGATCACGGTTAGAGCTTCGGTATGTTCGATAATTAGCGAACCGCCAGAGGCCAACCAGACCTTGCGGTCTAGGGCTTTGTGAAGCTGTTCATGAACATGGAACTTTTCGAACAGTGGCAGTCGCTCAGCCTCAGGATCGTAAAACTCGACTCGCTCGGCCAAAGCGGGGCCGATGGCTTCCACATAATCGCGAACCTCATCAAAGATGGCCGGATCGTCGATAATGACTGACCGGTAATCTTTGTTGAACTCTTCTCGAATCACCCGAACCGCCATATCGGGTTCTTGGTATAGAACTGCTGGCGCCTGCGACCGTGCCGCTAACGCTTCAATCTTGGCCCACTGCGAGGTTAAACGCTGGACGTCACGCTCAATTTCTTCGGCAGTCACATTTTCCGCTGCGGTACGCACAATGATTCCGTGACCATCGGGACGCACCCCATCGAGAATGCCCCGTAAGCGCTTGCGCTCATGATCGGGCAGGCGTTTCGAGATTCCATAAGTGGGGCTATTAGGAATCAACACCACAAAACGGCCTGGAAGCGATACCTCTTGGGTTAGCCGCGCACCTTTGTGAGCAATCGGGTTCTTGGTTACCTGGCAAATGATGGTTTGACGCGGCCGCAGCATTTCTTCAATGCGGGGCGCGGGTGACCCTTCCACCACATCATCAGGGTCGTATTGCACGTCACCGCGATAAAGAACGGCGTTTTTTTGAGTACCAATATCTACAAATGCCGCTTCCATACCAGGCAGTACGTTTTGCACTTTGCCCAGATAAATGTTGCCGTGAATTTCAGTTTCATTGTCGGAAGGACGAGACACATAATGCTCGATTAAGGTGCGGCCTTCCAACACCGAAATCTGGGTAGCGGTGGGCCCTTTGGAAACCGCCATAAGGTAACGCCCAACCGGGCGGCCTTTGCGTTTACGGCCTCGTCGCCGCTTTAGTGTGGCGGAATCGAGCTGAATTGGGTCATCGTCAGAAAGGGTCGCTGAAACCGGTTCGCCACTTGGCCGACGGCCGCTATTGCGCCGACGCGGGGTCTTTGTTGAACCTGAACCCGCAGAGCCAGATTTACCACCACTGGTTGAGGAAGACCCGGTGTTGTCAGACTTTTCAGCCTGTGAGGTGGATGATTGTGGACGTCCGCTGCGACGACGTCGCCTCGGTTTAGGCGCCGCATTGGTACCCGAATCGTTAGCTTTGGTGGAACTTTGGCTTGATTCAGCAGCCGCGGGCCGGGTGTCGCCTACTTGTGGGCGCACCTTAGCGCTAGAAGCTTCGCTATTCGGTTCATGCTGCGGCTTGTTGGTGGAAGTCCGGCTGGAAGAGGTCCGCCTTGGGGCGCGCTCGTCTCCAGTTGTTCTGGCTTCGCTGGTGTTGCGCCCCGGCTGGTTCGAGCCCGAAGCGTCTTGTGGTCCGCGAAGTGCGGGGTCCGACATCGAATATGTCCCTTCGCCTGGCGCGCCTAGGACTTACGGGCGCGCGGCCTGCCACTTGGCTACCCCGAAGGCAGACATCTCTTGGTGGCAGATGATCGTTGGTCAAAACATGCGACGCGCCAGCAAAACCTATGACCATAGAGGTACCAGCAAAATGGCTGTTGTGGCGGCGTCGTTGCGGAATTTGAGACCGTTGGCCCCAACCTGAACGAGCAGGCACCACGCTGTAGAGCAGCGGCTGAATGATCGTCCATAAAAATCCCATTAGAATCATTCTATCTCAAAGCCCCCACAGGGCCGAGACTCTGACCGATTTACTCATCAATAACTAGAAAAACCAATGGTCAGGTGAAGCGCCTCATATGGATATTTTGGATTAGTCCCATAAAGGCGAACGCTACAAGAGTTGAAGAACCGCCGTAGGACATGTAGGGCAACGGAATTCCGGTTACCGGCATGATGCCCAACGACATTCCCACGTTCTCGAAAATTTGGAACAGCAAAATAGCAAACACCGCCACCGCAATTAACCCACCGAAACGATCGGTGGCTAGCTGGGCCGTGCGTAAAACCCGCCACAAAAGCACCCCGTACAGAGAAAGCGCCCCCACCGCACCAACAAAACCAAGCTCTTCGCCAATCGCTGTGAATATGAAGTCGGTTTGTTGTTCTGGAACGAAGCCGTTTGAAGTCTGGCCCCCCTTCATCCAACCCTGCCCGGTTAAACCACCGCTGGCAACCGCGATTTGTGATTGTTCAGTGTTGTAACGCAGATTTGCAGGAACGTTTTCAGGGTTCACCCAGTTGGTGAGGCGAGCTTTTTGGAAATCGTCGAGGATGTTCGAGCTGAGTAACACCGCCGCTGCCAAAATAGCGGCGCCCAAAAGACCAAACATCACCTTTTTTGGGGCGCCAGCCACCAACAACACCGCTAACAGCAAAATTCCAACCACCAGCGAAGTACCCAGGTCGGGTTGTAAGAAAATAAGACCTACCGGCACCCCGGCCAAAAGCATGGCTTTAACAATGGTCTCGAGGCTCATCTCTACCTGGGAAAGATAGGCCGGAATGGCGACTACCAAAGCGACTTTCATGAACTCGGCAGGCTGTATTTGGAAACCAGCCACGGAAAACGCACGTTGGGCGCCTTTAGCCTCAGTTCCCAAAATTAGTACGGCCACCAAACCTAAGAGGCCAACGGCATAGATGGGCCGCCACCAATCAAGCAAACGCCGGTAATCAAAGCTGGCCACCGCCACCATGGCAGCCACGCCCATGGAAATATAAATAATTTGGCGCTGCATGAAGAAGAAGTCGTTGGTGGTGGTTCGAGGTCCGTGAGTAGCGGCTAGCACCATGACGACGCTGAGCAAAGAAAGCGCCCCCAGCACACCGACCAGGATGAAATCTACGTACGGAAGCAGTCCTCGTAAGCGGTCGAGCCCGCCACTCGACCCCGATCCTCGCCGGTGAGCAGCGCTACTGGGGCGAGAATGAGCGCCGGTTGTGGTGTACGACATCAGTCGAGGCCTCCCCCGGTTGGGACCTCAAGCTTGTGCTCGGGGTTGAGCGAGGTACCGTTTATTTCACGCATCGCCAAGGGTTCCAAGATTCGCCGTGCGATGGGAGCGGCGACCGTCGCACCGTAACCGCCTTCTTCCACGAACACACTGAGTGCAAACTTTGGGTCCGCTGCTGGGGCCCACGCCGCGTAAATCGACGACGAAGCCTTACCGTAAACCTGCGCGGTACCGGTTTTCCCGGCTACTGGGAAAGCACTGTGAGGGAAACCCGCGAAAACTTTGGCTGAGGTTCCTAATGAATGCGAAGTGGCACCCACTAGCCCATCGGTAATGGCTTGTCGCACGTCTTCGTCAAGATCAAGCTGGCGAATTTCACGGGTACCGAAACTTTGCAGCTCCTCGCCAGTTTGAGAGCTGGTGATACGAAGCGCAATGTTGGGGGCAAACAACGTTCCGCCGTTGCCCATGGCGGCATAGGCATTGGCTAGCTGTATTGGAGTGATACCAACATCGCCTTGCCCAATGGCCAGGTTCACGGTGTCACCAATATTCCAACGCCCTTCAGGGAACGCTTCGGGATTATCTTCGTGGCGCTGTCGTTTCATTTCAGGATCGATCAGAATGCCGCCAAGTTCCAATGGCAACGCCACACCAGTGCGCGAACCAAGCCCGAATGAAGCTGCCACGTCTTGGATGGCACGTTCACCATACGTAGATGTCTTTCGCGCGAAACCTTCGCCCACCCCAAAGAAGTACACGTTGGAAGACACCGTCAACGCCATCCGCAGATCAACTGCCCCGTGGGGAGCTTTACCAGCATTGTAGAAGGTACAGCGGTCACCGTCGCAGGGTTTAAGGGTGTAACTACCAGTGTCATTGATGGTGAACCCAGGTGCGCGCAGCCCTGTGCTGGCAGCGGCATAGCCCGAGAATATTTTGAAGGTAGAACCGGGGGCATAAGGCTCGCGGATGGCACGGTTGCTGAGTGGACGGTAAAACTCTTTGGCTGTTAGCTCTTCATAACGTTCGGCGCTGATGCCACCGATCAATTCGTTGGGGTCAAAGGTTGGATAAGAAGCCATGGCAAGTACTTGGCCATTAGTGGCGTCTTCTACCACCGCCGCCCCAGCCGGTGTGCTTGCCGGGAAACCGTTTGGACTAGATGAGGAACGGGAACGACTCATCTCTTCTTCCAAGGCCACCTCAGTGATTTTTTGTAGATCAGCATCGATGGACAGCCACACATCATCGCCAGATTCAGGTTCCACCCGATCCACAATGGCCACAATTCGATTCATCGAGTTCACCTCGAACACGATCCGACCCGGCGTGCCACGAAGTTGCGCCTCATACTGCTGCTCAATGCCAGCCTTGCCAATCTTGTCGCCTAGTCGATACGACTTCTCAGCGTCGACGCGATCATCCAGCTCTTCTTGGCTTATCTCGCCAATGTAGCCAAGCACATGGGCTGCAAGTTGGCCTTCGGGATAAGTGCGAACAAGTCGTTTCTCAACGCCTACCCCTGGCATGTCAAAGCTGTGTTCGGCCAAGGTGTAATACAGCTCGGGGTTCACGTCGCTGGCTACCACGATTGGCCGGAACGGGTCGCCTTGCCACTTATCGATTCGGCTCTTGATTTCGTCGGTAGTGATTTCCGTGCCGCCAGCACGCAGTTCCGTCGCCAGCTTCGCTAAGACGGCGTTTGTATCATCAGCTGTTTTCAGCCCGGCCTGATCAACGGTCACCACCACCGACTCGCGATTACCCGCTAGCACTACCCCGTTGCGATCAAGAATACGACCCCGTGGGCCTTCCACCACCACACTTCTAATGCGATTACCCAACGCTTGTTCCTGGTATTCAGGTGCCGTCATCACCTGTAGATACCAAAGCCGTGATAGAAGTGCCGCGAACAACGCCACCGCGGTGATGGCCATGAAACTTAAACGAACCGGTTGTGCGTTGTTCATAGGCAGGTTCTAGTTCAGCACAATTTGTAGGGGCTTTAGCCGCGAGAGCGAAACGACCCTATCGACTCTACAAGTGCCCAGCGTGCCACTGGCAGGCCAAGTGGCACAAGCACCACACTAAAGACGATTTGGGCCACCGAAATGGCTAACAAAGGGGTGTGAAGCAGGTGATCTTGACCTACTAAAACTCCAACCAGCACAAAACCCCAAACCGCGAACAGAGAACCAACAACGGCTATGCCAAGGGTTCCGAAACCACCCGAGCGCACTAGAGAGGCTGCTCCAACGCCGATGACGTAACCCAAAATCGTGTATACCAACGCTGTTAAACCAAAGGGTGTGGTGGTGTACAAATCGATTATCAAGCCGGAAGCAAAGCCCACAATGGCACCGTGTTCTGGCCCACCCACAATTGCTACCGCGATAGTGTACGGCACCAGAATTGAACCCGTGGCACCCCAGATTGTGACCGAATTGGTCACTCCGAGCTCCAGAACGGCCGCCAACAATACTGACAGCGCCAGGCGTGCTCGTGGAGCGATCAAATACATCAAGGTGTCCACAACAGCACCGTTAAAAAGCTAAGGCGGTCGAGGCTGGCTGCCAGCTCGATCTTGGCGCTGACTACACCTACTGGCTGAAGCGGCACTACCGAAATCTCATCACCATCATCAGCTGAATCATCATCAGCCGGTGGCGCATTTTGCTCATCCCCGGTGTTAGCTGAAGCACCAGCGCCCGAGGTGATATGGCCGATTGGCAATCCGGGCGGATACAAACTTCCGGTTAGACCCGAGGTGAGTAACAGATCGCCAGGACGCAACACCACGTCACTAGCTACCTCAACTACCGGCTGATGGTTAGCGCCACGGCCTTCCACACGCCCCAGCACCTGGGTCGAACCAATGCGAGTGGCCACCTGCATTCGGGCATCGCTAATAAGCAGCACGATCGATTCATTGGCCGATACCTGCTCTAGCCGGCCCACCAAACCTGTTCCGGTAACCACGGCCATTCCCGGCTTTAGGCCATGTTTCGAACCCTTGTCGATGACAACGGTGGCTTCAAAAGTGGTCGGCGGGCCCGAGATAACTCGAGCCGTTACCTGTGGAATATCTTGGGCGAAATCAATTTCGGCGTCACGAAGAAAATTAGCCAGAATTTCCTCAGCTGAAGCTTCACGGATTTGTTGGCCTTCTAGCTCATCAATCCGACGCTTCAGCTCGGCGTTTTCTTCTTCCAGCTTCGAATAGCTGGTGACCCCCCGCCAGGCATTCGACACCGGGGACAATGCCCAACCAACGGCTTTCTTAAACGGCGAGAACACGGTAGTAGCCCCGGTTTTAACTGAAGCCAACGGCCCGAAATCACGGCCGTCAAGTGTCATAAACGTGACAGCAGTAAGCAACAACAAAACCAACACAAACCGGTGTCGGCCGCCGCGCTGAAAAAAGTTCATGCCACCGTGACCGCGTTAAAGGTTGCCAGAGGACGAAAACAGTACACCTTTTAGGGCGTCAAATTCTTCGAGCGACTGTCCTGCGCCCAACACCACCGCTAGCAGTGGATTTGGTGAAATTTTGATTGGCATACCGGTTTCATTGGCCAAACGTTGGTCGAGGCCCATAAGCAAAGCACCACCACCGGCCAACGTAATACCCTTTTCCATAATGTCGGCCGCGAGTTCGGGCGGTGTTTTATCGAGCGTCACCTTCACGGCATCAACAATGGCTGCTACCGGTTCTTCCAGGGCTTCACGCAATTCGCCGGTGGAAGTAACGATCGTCTTGGGTAGGCCAGTCATTAAGTCGCGTCCACGAATTTCGGCGTAAATTTCCTCTTCCAAATGCCAGGCCGAACCAAGAGCGATTTTGGCTTGTTCAGCGGTACGGTCACCCAAGGCCACCGAATGCTGTTTTTTGATGTGTTGAATAATTGCCAAATCAAGCTCGTCGCCACCAACTCGAACCGATTGGCTAGCCACGATCCCACCAAGAGAAATAACTGCCACCTCAGTCGTGCCACCGCCAATATCGACGATCATATTCCCAGTGGGTTCCTGAACCGGCAGGCCAGCACCAATAGCAGCCGCCATAGGTTCTTCAATGATGTAGGCCGGCTTACGAGCACCCGCATATTCAGCAGCTTCTTGAACCGCGCGCTGCTCAACCCCGGTGATGCCTGACGGCACCGCCACTACCATCCGAGGCTTGGAAAACTTGCGAATCGCTACTTTCATTAAAAAGTAACGCAACATTTTTTCGCAAAGGTCGAAGTCTGCAATCACGCCATCTTTTAGAGGGCGAATGGCTTGAATATGGCTAGGGGTGCGGCCAATCATTTTCTTGGCTTCAGTACCCACCGCCAAGGGCCGACCATCGTGGGCATTAACCGCGACTACCGATGGTTCATCGAGCACTATGCCCTGGCCACGCACATAGACCAAAGTGTTTGCTGTTCCAAGGTCTACGGCCATGTCACGAGCCACAATTCCCGAGAGCATGTTTTCGGCCATTAAGTAGCCCCCGCTGACGAGCGATAACGAATAAGAGTTAGCAATCTAGCGTAACCTCAAACCCCACGGGGTTCGCGATCGCGGGAGGATCAAGGTTCCTCCCGCCATCGCCTTAAACTAGTTCGGGAAAGAAAATAGCGATTTCACGAGCTGCCGAATCGGCACTGTCGGAGCCATGAATCAGGTTTTCACCCATATCGGTGGCTAGGTCGCCTCGGATGGTACCCGGCGCAGCTTCAGCCGGATTGGTGACCCCCATCATGGTGCGAACGATTTGCCAGGTGTCGGTTGGCCCTTCAACCACCATAACTAGTGACGGTGAACGCCCGATAAAGCTAACAAGCTCGTCATAAAAGCCTTTACCAACATGTTCGGCATAGTGCTTTTCTGCCAGCGCTTCATCAATCACACGCAGTTGAACGGCCGCTAAGGTGAGACCTTTGTTTTCCAGGCGAGAAATGATCTCGCCCACTAGCCCTCGCTCTACAGCGTCGGGCTTACAGATTACCAAAGTACGATTCATACCCTTGACGCTATGTCAATTGTTAGAAGCTGTGAAACTGGAGAAGAACCGACACTTAGAGGTGGTAGCTCTCTTCTTCTGCCTCGTCGGCGGCCAGCTGCGCGGCTAACAGCACTTCGGCACGGCGGGTGTATGCTCCGCGCACAGCACCAATGAGGAAAATTGAGCCCGCCACCACTACCAAATCTTGCTCGTCGGCGAGCGTTACGGCGCGTGCCACAGCCTCAACTGGGTCGGCCACAGCTTCAACGGTAATACCCATCGACGCCGCCACTTGGGCCACCTCGGCTGCCGGACGGGCACGCGGGGTGTCGGGGGTGCACACGATCACAAGGTCGAAACTTGTAGCATCAAGCGCTTCAAACATTTCAACGGGATCTTTTTGTTCCAGAACCCCAGTGACTAAATAGCGTGAACCCATCGGTGTAAACGATTCGGCCAAAGCTTGTGTTAATGCTTCGGCCCCGTCGGGGTTGTGAGCGGCATCTAGCAAGACTGTCGGGCTATGGGCAACCACTTCCAGGCGACCTGGCACCGAAGCATTGGCGAAGGCTTCGACCACTACCTCTTCTTCCAGGGGTCGACCGAAAAATGCTTCTACTGCTACTAGAGCCGCGGCAGCATTATCGCCCTGGTGAGCGCCATGGAGAGGAAGGAAAAGGTCTTCGTAGCGAGCACCGGGAGTACGGATAGTGAGCAACCTGCCACCCACCGCCACTCGGTTATCTTCCACCGCATAATCGCGTCCGGTGAGCCAAGTTTGTGCTGCAGGCACTGAGGCAAAGATTTCGGCCAGATCGGGGTGCGTTTCGCCCAGCACAAAGGTGCTACCAGCCTTAACAATTCCAACTTTTTCGAGCGCGATGGCCTGACGCCACCCTTCACTGCCATCGGTGTGGTCGGCCGCCACCCTAGTAAGAACAGAAACCGGAGCGTTGACAATGTTGGTGCAGTCGTAACGGCCTAGCATCCCAACTTCTAGCACCGCAGCGTCGATGGCGATATCGGCAAACCATCTAAAAGCGGCACCGGTAAGAATCTCGAAATGCGAAGGAGGACCGTCGAGCATCGGTTCGATGGCGGCGATGGCTCCTAATGCTAAACCCAGGTCTTCGTCGGAAATAGGGTTTAGATTCTGGCTAATACGTTCGTTAAGTCGCTCAAGATGAGGACTGGTATAAGTCCCCACGTTCAAACCGCTGGCTATAAGCAACGAGGTAGTGAGCCGGGCTGTGGAGCCCTTACCGTTGGTGCCTGTTATATGGATTGAGGGGTAGGCCTCATGCGGATCGCCCAAAAGGTAGGCAATCTGCTTCATTCGTTCCAGCGACGCACCGGCTGGACGTCCGGCGTTCGCTTCCAGATTTATGTGCTGTTCTAACCAAAACAGCGCTTCACGTAGTTCCACTAGATCCTGTAGCTAGATTTAGGAGGCGGCGCGGCGAGGTCGATCTTGGCGAGACTTGGCGCTTCGGGGCACCAAAGTTGGGTTCACCTTTTCTTTAACCACCGCAGCGTCGATAACACAACGTTCGATGTCGTTGCGACCTGGCATGTCGTACATCACATCGAGCAGCACTTCTTCCATAATGGCCCGCAAGCCACGGGCACCAGTGCCACGGTTTAGTGCCTGCTCAGCAATGGCATCTAGCGCTTCTTCAGCGAACTCCAGCTCGACGTTTTCAAGCTCGAAGAAGCGTTGGTATTGCTTCACCAAAGCGTTCTTGGGTTCGGTTAGAATCTGCACCAAAGCTTCTTCATCAAGATTGCTTACGGGACCAATTACCGGCAGCCGCCCAACAAACTCGGGAATCAAACCAAACTTGATGAGATCTTCTGGGAGCAACTCGGCCACCAGCGTACCGAGGTCGGAGTCGTCGCTAGAGCGCAGTTCAGCGCCAAAGCCGATACCAGATTTGCCAATGCGAGATTCAATAATCTTTTCAATTCCAGCAAAAGCCCCACCACAAATAAATAAGATATTGGTGGTGTCGATCTGGATAAATTCTTGATGGGGATGCTTACGGCCACCCTGGGGCGGTACCGCAGCCGTTGTTCCCTCGAGAATCTTTAGCAGCGCCTGCTGAACGCCTTCACCAGAAACATCACGAGTAATCGAGGGGTTTTCGCTCTTTCGGGCGACCTTATCGATTTCGTCAATGTAAATGATGCCGGTTTCAGCTCGTTTAATGTCATAATCGGCTGCTTGGATCAGCTTTAAAAGAATGTTTTCAACGTCTTCGCCTACATAGCCAGCCTCGGTTAACGCCGTGGCATCGGCAATAGCGAAGGGCACATTCAACATTCGTGCCAAGGTGCGGGCCATCTCGGTCTTCCCACAACCCGTGGGGCCAACCAACAAAATATTGGACTTCGACAGCTCTACTTGAGCTTCGACCGTGGTTTGAGCGTTGTGATGAACACGCTTGTAATGGTTATAGACAGCTACCGAAAGAATTTTCTTAGCAAGTTCTTGACCCACAATGTACTGGTTCAAGAACTCGTAAATTTCACGCGGAATAGGAAGTTGGTCAAGCGAAAGATCAGATGTTTCGGCAGACTCTTCAGCAATTATTTCATTGCATAACTCAATACATTCATCACAAATGTAAACACCTGGGCCCGCAATTAAACGTTTAACTTGCTTTTGAGATTTGCCGCAGAAAGAACATTTCAAAAATTCGGTTCCATCTCCGAACTTTGCCATAACCTCACCTCCCCTTTATCAAGCTGTCTCTACTCTAGGCCTAACTGGCACGGATAGGCCCAGAAAGGTCAACTCGGGTACGGGGCTCCAAGATGGCATCAATGATGCCGTAATCTTTAGCCTCGGTCGCCGTCATCACAAAGTCGCGGTCGGTGTCTTTACGAATCTGGTCCACGGTCTTGCCGGTATGCTTCGACAACACCTCTTCAAGCGCTGATTTCAGCCGCATAATTTCTTTGGCGGCTAGCTCGACATCTGAAGCCTGGCCTTGTGCACCGGAATACGGCTGGTGAATTATTACCCGTGAATGAGGCAACGCCAAGCGCTTACCTGGGGTTCCACCCGCTAGTAAAACAGCGGCGGCTGAAGCGGCCTGACCCAGACAAATGGTGTTGATGTCGGGCCGGATATAACTCATGGTGTCGTAGATAGCGAACATGGCGTTGATGTCGCCACCCGGTGAGTTGATATAAATATTGATGTCTTTTTCTGGATTCTCCGATTCCAGATGAATCAGCTGGGCACAAACCACGTTGGCCACATCATCAGTGATTGGGAAACCCAGGAAAATAATGTTCTCACGTAGCAAGCGGCCGAACAGGCTTGAGCTGCGTTCGCCTCGGTTGGTTGTTTCCCAAATCTCAGGGTTTGGAATGTAAGTCATCAGTCGGTGTCTTCCCCACCATCATCGGTTTCAGTGCCGTCGGATTCGTCGGCAGGATCGGCAATAAGATCATTACGATCAATCAGGTTACCGTCGCTATCGACAATCTCGACACGTTCCACCAACCAAGTCAAAGCCTTCTGCTTTAACATGTCGGCACGGATGTCAATGATTTGACCGCTTTGATCAAAACGAGTGCGCATGGCTTCAACCGTTTCACCAAGCTGCTCGGCAGCCTCAGCGAACTCTTCGTGCAGCTCGTCTTCTGTAACTTCCAGCGCTTCAGCCTTGGCCACAGCCCGCAACGCTAAATCAACGATCACTGACTGCGAAGCAGTTTCTTGCAGCTCGGCCACGAACTGGGTTTGGGGCTGTCCGGTGATAGCCAAATACTGGTCTAGGCTGATGCCTTGAGCCGAAAGACGCATAGCCAAATCTTGAATCCGCTGTTGGACCTCATTCGAGATCATGACCTCGGGCGCTTCAAAATCGATCAGCTTGGCCACGGCCTCGGCGGTACGTTCACGCAACATGGCCTCAGCTTGGTTAACGCGAGCTTCGGTTAAACGCTCGCGCACATCTTCTCGCAGCTCATCGACTGTTTCGAACTCGGAGGCCTCGGCCACCCACTCGTCGGTCAACTCGGGCAGAACCTTTTCTTGAACTTCAAGAACCGAGATTTCAAAATCGATCGGCCCGTGTGGAGGGTGACCCTCATCGTCGAACTCTGATTCGTCGTGCTCGTGGTCATCGCCCGAGAAACTAAGCTCATCACCGGCACTGGCACCACGAAGGTTTTCGTCAACCTCGGGCACAACGGCACCTAGGCCGACCTCAAATGAGTAAGAAGACACCGTTAGGCCTTCAATCGGTTCGCCGTCGCGCGAACCTTCCATGTCGATCTTCACGAAGTCACCGTCTTTGGCAGGACGATCGACGCTGACCAACTCGCCGTACTGATTACGCAGACGGTCTACCTGCTCATCAATTTCTTCCTCGCTGACCGTAGGCGAAGGCATTTCGACCCGAAGTGACTGATACCCAATCACCTCAACCTCGGGCCGTACCTCAACAACAGCATCGAAGCTAACCGGACCTTCTTCTTGGCCAGCGGTGATATCAATCTCGGGAGGAGCAATTGGGTCAAGCTCGGTTTGGGCTACCGCTTCGGTGTAATAGTTGGGCACGGCTTCGCGCAGGGCCTCTTCGCGAGCGGCACCAATACCAATGCGGGCCTCTAATAGCTTCCGAGGGGCCTTGCCAGGTCGAAAGCCTGGTAAACGGACTTCACGGGCAATACGTTTAAAAGCCTCGTCTACGGCTGGTTCAAATTCGGACTCTTCCACCTCAACACTGAGACGGACTTTGTTACCCTCAAGGGTTTCGACGGATGTTTTCACAGTGGGGCGATTCTACCCATTTCAGGCACCTAGTTGCGCAACCGCCGGTCGGGTATCGCCAAAACTACGGGCCCGTCTAACAGGCGAAAAGAAGTTCTAGCCACGGAATCCACCATTTCTGGCTAATGCGCTAGGCTCTATGAGCTGTCACGGGGAGTGGCGCAGCTTGGTAGCGCACCTGCTTTGGGAGCAGGGGGTCGCAGGTTCAAATCCTGTCTCCCCGACGTTGTGAGTGTCTTAGAACATAACAAACTCTTGAACTTGTGAACGCAGGTTCAAGAGTTTCGTTTATTCCCCCAGGTGGGCGCGTTAGGGGCTAAATACGATCGATGCGGGAAGTGAACAAATCTCGCGATACCGTGAATCGTCGTATATCCCACACCCCCATGGAGGAAACTCATGAACATTCGTCGGTTTGTAGGAATTGGCGCGGCCACGTTGGCTATGACCGCCCTACTAGTTGCTTGCGGTGATTCAGATGACAACGACTCGAGCGGCAACAACGACACCAGTACCGAAGTAGAAGACACCGTATCTTCTTCAATTAGCTTCACTGCTCATGACATCGAGTTTGAAGAGACCGAAGTATCGGCAGATGCTGGCAAAGTTGAGGTGACCCTTAAGAACGAGGGCGCCATCGAGCACTCATGGGTGGTTGAAGATCATGAAGCCGATCTTCGTCTGCACGTAGAAAAGACCGGCGACGAAGATGACGGAACCATCACCCTCGACTCAGGTGAGTACACCTACTACTGCGACATTCCTGGCCACCGTGAAGCTGGCATGGAAGGCACGCTGAAAGTCAGCTAATTAGCTAGCTGAGGAAAAATACTTTGGCCGTCTCGCCACTTGGTTGAAATGACCTTGCGACAAAGACGGCCAATAATGCCGAGCGGGTGACCAGAATCGAACTGGCGTTGCCGACTTGGAAGGACGGTGCTCTACCACTGAGCTACACCCGCGAGAGCTCTTATGTTACTCATTTTAGGAAATGGGTGCATATTAGACCTTCCACACGACCACCAAAGTTGGGAAATAGTGCAGACACTCGCCTTCGGACAAGCCATTGGCCAGGGTTGGCCCCAAGTTGGCGATCTCGCCTTGGCGTTAGCGTTATCGGCACTAATTGGGCTGGAACGTGAGATCAGAGGCAAAAGCGCAGGTCTGCGAACTCACACCATTATTGGGTTTGCCTCAGCACTGATAATGCTGGTTTCAAAATATGGTTTTGGCGATGTCCTTGGCGACCACGTGGTCCTTGACCCCTCCCGGGTGGCGGCCCAGATCGTCTCGGGGGTGGGTTTCATTGGCGGTGGCCTCATCTTTGTGCGACGCGACGCCGTGCGGGGCTTAACAACGGCGGCCTCGGTTTGGTTGACGACTGCCATTGGCATGGCCGCTGGTGCAGGTTTGCCCATTTTGGCCATTGTGACCACAGTCGGTTTTTTCCTGATCGTCTACGGCTTGCGACCAATAGCCCGCCGTTTACCCAGCTTCGAACCTGGCACTGTGACGCTTAAAATCACCTATTTAGACGGTCGTGGTATTTTGCACGAACTCATTCAGGAGTGCACCCACGCTGGCTGGAATGTAGCCGACCTTTCAACCGAGCGAACCACTATTGAAGCCACTTCTGCCATTCCGGTGGTGAACGTTGAAATCGAGTTGTTGGGAAACGGTAACTACCACGAGCTCATAAGCACGATCACGAACAACAGCGGTGTTCTGTCGGTGAATGCCCTGCCATTTGAAGACGACTTCTGAGCAATAAATTTCGTAACACGGTCGCAACAATGCGGCCACGGTGAGTAAAGTAGTTCCATAGCCTGATCTTTAGAGCCTCGAACTATTCATGGGCTTAAAGCGCACACATTCACTTCCCTCACCACGACGAGACGACCATGAACCGTCTTCAAAACTTCTCTAGCAGCACGTTTGCTTCGCTAAAGGTCCCCAATTTCCGACTGTTCTTTTGGGGTCAGGCCATTTCTCAAAACGGCACCTGGATGCAGCTGGTCGCCATTGACATTTTAGTTTTAGAAATGACCAACGACGGTGTAGCCGTTGGTATCGCGACCGCCGCACGCTTCGCACCAATGCTGCTGCTTGGGCCCTGGGCTGGGGTTTTAGCCGACCGAAGCGACCGTCAACGCCTATTAATCTGGTTGAATATCGCCGGTGCCATCGTGGCGGCCGTCTTCACACTTTCGGTAGCCACAGGCGTGGCAACATTGGGCTGGGTATACGTGTTGGCAGCGGCTTCAGGTACCGTAACCGCGCTCGAAAGCCCAGCACGACGCGCCTTCGTGGTTGACCTAGTTGAAGATCGGCTCTTCACCAACGCCGTTGGCCTCAACAGTGCCATGATGACCGGTTCAAAAATTGGTGGACCGGCAGTGGCAGGCATCTTGATCACCACCATTGGTATTGCCTTGTGTTTCGCCGTCAATGCGTTGTCTTATATTCCCCAACTTTGGCTATTCGCCCGGATGAATCGAACAGAATTCAGACCAAGCGAACGCATTGTCAAGGGCAAAGGCCAGCTACGCGAAGGCCTGCGTTACATGTGGGACCTCTCGGAGCTGCGCGTGCCGCTGCTCATGGTGACCGTTATTGGCACCCTAACTTTCAACTACTCGGTAGTCTTGCCGCTCTTCGCCACACGAGATTTAGCCGGTGGTGCTGGCAGCTACACCACCTTGCTCTCTGCCATGAGCATAGGTTCCCTAATTGGTGCCCTAAGCATCGCCCGTCGTGTCGATGTTGACACCAGATTCTTGGCAATGGCTTCGATTGGTTTGGGCGTCGGACAAACACTCTTGGCGTGGTCACCAAACTTGGTAGCAGCCACCGTTCTGGCGGTGCCAGCTGGTATCACCACCATGCTCGTCATGTCAGGTTCTACCACCATGGTGCAACTTCGTGCCGCGCCAGCAATGCGCGGACGGGTGCTGGCAATGCTAACCGTGGTGTTCCTGGGTAGTACGCCAGTTGGCGGCCCAATTATGGGTTATGTTGGCGAACACATGGGGGCGCGATGGGCACTACTAGTAGGAAGTGCTGGAGCTTTTGTGGCCGGGGTAGGCGCCCTAATTTCGCTATCTCGCCACGAAAATCGAGCTTTGGCACCTACCCATCAGTTAAGTGAGGCGGCTTAAGCCCCACACCTCCGCCAAAATTTCTGCGGAAACAACGCGCGCATCAATACTGCCCGATTGGAACGCCACCATTAGCTCGTCAGCATCGGCATAAGCAGCAAAATCTTCCAAATAGCTACGCACTACGTCACCAGTCCCAACCGCAAAGTGCTTCATCATGCCCAGTACTTGTTGACCTTGTAACGAGTTCAACAAAGCATCGGCTTCGGCATCGCTCATCTCTTGGTCACGAGCCAGAAATCGTTTTACCCGTGACCGCTTCGTACGTAAATATTGCTCATCAGCCTCGTCTTGCGAAGAAGCCGCTATCACATTGACAGCGGCTATCACATACGGTTCGCTTAGCTGTTCTGAAGGTCGAAACTCACGTCGGTAAATCTCAACCGCCTGGGTTAATGCCGCTGGCGCGAAGTGTGAAGCGAAGGCATAAGGTAACCCAAGCATGGCGGCCAGCTGAGCACCAAAAAGCGATGACCCCAAAATATATAAAGGCACAAAGGCACCTTTGCCTGGCGTCGCTTCTACCCCCGCCACCCGGGTCTCGTCGCTAAGAAAACCCTGTAATTCTACGACGTCTTGGGGGAACGTTTCGGCAGACATGGGATCACGGCGCAACGCCCGTAAAGTCACCTGATCGGTACCTGGCGCTCGACCCAAACCCAAATCAATCCGCCCCGGATGCAGCGCCTCAAGCGTGCCGAATTGCTCGGCAATAGTTAGCGGCGCATGGTTCGGCAACATCACACCGCCAGAACCCACGCGAATCGACTTAGTGTTAGCTGCCACATGAGCAATGAGCACGCTCGTAGCCGACGAAGCAATGGTTGACATGTTGTGATGTTCGGCGTACCAAACCCGTTTGTAACCAAGCTCTTCCACGCATTGAGCCAAACGGACACTGTTTTGCAGGCTTTCGCCCACGGACTCACCTGATCTGACCACTGCCAAATCCAGTACAGAAATCGGAAGCATCACTATCTCCAAGCTGACAAGAACGATACAAACTGACCGAAACGATTGTTGTTAATAGGTCTAGGGTAGTGGCGATGGATACTTCACATGCCGAGCCTGAAAATCAGCCCGCCGCCTCCGTTCAAGGCCGCTACGATCCGGCCTTTTTGTCGGTGGCAGAAGTGTTTACCAGCAACTTCGAACCGTTCGAGAACGAATTCGGAGCTGACCCGGGTGACTTGGGTGCCGCCTTGTGCGTGATTGCTGATGGCCAAGTTGTACTTAATATGTGGGGTGGTTGGAAAGACCGTGCCAAAACCCGGCCTTGGACGAGAGACACACTGGTCAATGCATATTCATTAGGTAAAGCCGTAACCGCGGTGACCATCTTGTCCCTGGTCAATCGTGGCCTCCTCGATTTAGATTGGCGCCTCTCAAAAGTGTGGCCCCAATTTGTGGGCGGCGGGAAGGAATCCATCACCTTGCGCCAAGCCCTTTCACACCAAGCGGGCTTGCCGGGCATCCGTAGAACCATGGCACCCGAAGAACTATTCGATTTCGCTACCATGGCGGCTGCTCTTGCCGAAAGCGAACCCTGGTGGACTCCGGGAACGGCGCATGGCTACCACGTGAACACCCTGGGCCACCTAGCTGGCGAACCAGTTCGGCGAGTCACTCAAACCAGTTTGGGCCAACAGGTTCGGGAGTTACTTTCGAACCCCCTCGAGGCCGACTTGTGGATTGGCCTGCCCCGCTCGCTACACGATCGAGTGGCTGAAGTTGATTTCGTGGACAACGCCCCCAAAGAGCACCGACCGCATCAAGGCGACGGGGAATGGGAGCCCATGCGGTACGCGGCTTACTTCAACCCACCAGGCCTTTCGGGTATTGGCACGGTCAACACACCACAGTGGCGCGAGGCCGAAGTTCCTTCCACCAACTTGCATACCAACGCCGAAAGCGTTGCCAAAATGTTTAATGCCCTACTACAACCGGCAACCGGGCCGCTGCGCCTCACCGAAAGTCTGGTTACTGAAGCCGGAACCACCCACGCTGAAGGCCACGATCTGATCCTTGATCGCAATAGCCGTTTTGGTTTAGGGATGATGCTTCCCACGGCCGAACGCCCAATGGGCATTAGTGAAGCGTCATTTGGGCACTTTGGTAACGGTGGCTCTTTGGGCTTTGTAGACACCAATGCCAAGGTGGCGTTTGGTTATGTCATCAACCGCCCCGGTGATCGCTGGCAAACCCCGCGCACCCGACGGATTCTCGACGCGCTGAAGCAATGCTTCTAAGCGACTTTACCTACTGGCTACGAGGCGCAGGACTAGAAATTCTGCTGATTGGCTTAGGCGCGGCGCTGCTGCACCGGTTTGTACGCTGGCAGGCAACACGAATTGAACATCGACTAATTACAGCCATTCAAAGCCCTAAAATCCCGTCAAGCACAACGGAACAAGACCACAAATATCATTGGGCCTTAATCCAAATAGGTTCCTGGTCGATCATCGGTGCCATCTATTTCCTGGCGTCGCTGTTTATTATGGAACGTTTCAATGTGCCCCGATCGTCAATTGTGGCACCGGCTTCGATTATTGGTGCGGCCGTAGGTTTCGGCGCTCAACAACTGATTAAAGACTTAATTTCTGGTGGTCTGATCGTGGCGGAACGCCAATATGGCTACGGCGATGTCGTTCGATTTGATCCATCGGGAAGCGCCGATGGCGTAATTGGCACCGTCGAAGAAATCTCGCTTCGCACCACTAAACTCCGCGCCTACGGCGGTGAACTAATTACCGTCCCAAACGGCGATATTCGTCAGGTCGCTAATCTTTCTAAAGATTGGTCACGAGCCGTAATCGACATTCCACTCCCCAATCACGTGGACCTGGACAAGGTGCGCGAAGTTCTGACCGAAATCAGCAATGACCTGTGGGAGGATGAGCTGTGGCGGCCCTTGCTTCTCGAACGGCCCACCTTCACCCGAATAAACTCGCTAAATGTGGGCTATCTGTTGGTACGTTACGAAACTCGTACCGCACCTGGAGAGCAGTGGTCGGTAGCCGGGCAAATGCGCGAACGAATTACTCAGAAGTTCCAAGCAGCTGACATTTCTTTGGCTTCTGCCATTGTGCCGGGAAGTTTTCAGTAAATGGAACTGCAATCCACCCCTCTAAAGGGTCGTCCAAGAGCTTCCACGGTGATTATGGCGGTCGCATTTGTAGCCATCTTTGTGCTCTACATTTTCATTCGTCCCGATCCACCACCTCGCACCGAACTGGTGCCGGCCGTCCGCGTTCCGGTTAGTTCAACCACCACCACATTGGAAGAAACCCTGCCGCCTGAGGAAAACCCCGAAGGTGACGACGAAACACCAGGTTCGGAAGATGATGAAACCGGTGAACCGCTCGACACCACCACCGTGCCTGGCTCAACCGAGGCGCCAGATAGCACTAGCACAACCAGCTCTACTAGCAGCACAATTGTCGACGGCACCACGACTACGACGGTTTCTACCGAGCCCTCTGACAACGACCCACAATAAAATGTCACAGCTCGCGTGGATGATGGAAGCATGGAAACAAGACAGCTATTCATCATCGACAAACAACAGCCAGGTCAGCATGAGAAAGAGGGCTCTTCAAGCTGGCATCTTGACGAAGACACCCGTCAGCGTGGGCTGGCTGGTGTACAGCTAGCTCGCCAAGCTTTAGCACAGGCGTTAAGTCGTTCATTTGGCACCGATACCCCACATGCGGCCTAGCATCTACATATGAACGAAGTAGTAATTGTTGACGCCGTGCGCACACCCATCGGGCGTCGCAACGGCGGACTATCCACTATGCATCCGGCTGACCTCCTCGGCGAGGTTCAATCCGAGCTTATTCGTCGAAGCGGAATCGACCCCGCTGAGGTGGGTCAAGTTGTAGGCGGCTGCGTTAGCCAAATCGGCGAGCAAACTTTCAACATTGCTCGTACGGCCTGGCTTTCTGCTGGCTTGCCTCTGTCGGTTGCTGCCACCACGGTTGATGCCCAATGCGGCTCGTCCCAGCAGGCCACGAACCTAGCTACCACGCTAATTGCGGGCGGCGCGGTCGACGTTGCCATTGCTTGTGGTGTCGAGTCGATGAGCCGAATTCCAATCGGTTCGGCCATGCGAGTACAAGAATATGGTCGTCCCACCCCCGATAGTTACTTCGGCCAATACGAAATGACCTCGCAGTTCGAGGGTGCCGAACGCATCGCCGACAAATGGGGCGTAACCCGCCAAGACGCCGACGAATTCGGTCTTTTGTCGCAACAACGCGCCGCCCAAGCATGGGCCGAAGGTCGTTACGAAACCCAAATTGTGCCAGTTGAAGCACCCACGCTTGGCGAAGACGGCAAACCGTCTGAAACCAAGCAAACCATTAGCCGCGACGAAGGCTTGCGTGAAACCTCACTCGACAAACTGGCCGCTCTAAAGCCAGTGGCACGCGAGAATGGTGTTCACACCGCAGGTTCTTCCTCCCAAATCTCTGACGGCGCTGGTGCAGTGCTATTGATGACCCGCGAAAAGGCTGAAGCTTTGGGTCTACGCCCCCGAGCACGCGTAGTAGATACCTGCAACGTTGGTGTTGACCCGGTGCTTATGCTCACCGGGCCAATTGATGCCACCTACCACCTGCTGAAGCGCACCGGCCTAACCATGGCCAACATTGATGTCACCGAAATTAACGAAGCGTTCGCTTCGGTAGTCTTGGCATGGGCGCGGGAGCACAAAGTTGATATGGACAAAGTTAACCCCAATGGTGGCGCTATCGCCCACGGCCACCCCCTGGGCGGCACCGGTGCCATTCTAATGACCAAGGCCCTTCACGAACTCGAGCGCACCGACGGCGAGTTTGGGCTAGTAACCATGTGCTGCGGTGGCGGTCTAGGTACCGGTACCATTATCCAGCGCATTTGAGCGAGCCCGAAGCTCACATCTTCTTGACCGCCTTGTTTCCATAAGGCAAACCATTATTGCGGCGTATCGGCCGCCTTCTAAACCCTACGAATAGACGGCCGATGCGCGCTAAACCAGTTGAACTCTTAAGCCTCATTTCATTAGCCGGTCTTTTGGCGCTCGGGGCTTTAATTTATGTTGTCTGGCCCAACCCAAGCACACCGCTTCCCGACGGTCACGCCAAGGTGATCGAAGTTATCGACGGCGACACCATCAAGGTTTTGATCAACGGCACCGAAGAAAACATCCGTTTCTTAGGCATCGACACCCCAGAAACCCACCACCCCACCAAACCGGTCGAATGTTACGGCCAAGAAGCCAGCGACCGCTTAAGCAGCCTGCTACCTAAAGGTCAGACGGTACGGCTAGAACGTGACCTCGAAGCACGAGACCATTACAACCGAATATTGGCGTACGTTTACCTACCAGGCGACCCCGACGACGTTCACCTGAACCTGTTGATGGTGGCCGAAGGCTATGCCGTAACACTGCCTATCGACCCCAATCGCGCCTACCGAAGCGAGCTAGCCGCCGCCGAACAAAGCGCCAAGGCGCAGAACCTAGGGCTCTGGGGTTTCTGCGACGGCCCAGGGGTAGCACTCAATCCTCTCACCAGCTGGCGCCAGCCCTAATCGCTCCGCGGCCTCTTAGACGATAACGTCAATGGCGTGACTGCACTTTCCGAAGCACTTGGATATCCACCAGATTCGTGTCTGCTTATTGTCACGGCCCACGACCTTGGTTCTTGTCATGCTGCTAACGCTGGCGTTTACAGCTCGCTTCGCCACGGCTTCGCAACCAGTGCCTCGCTAATGGTGCCAGCCCCCTGGGCACGCGCCGCGGCCTCGGAATACCACGGTGAAGATATTGGCGTTCAGTTAACCCTAAACGCCGAATACGATGCGTACCGATGGGGCCCCATCACCCACGCTCCGTCGCTCGTTGATGGCGACGGCGGTTTCCCGCATACCCCTATCGATTTGTGGGAACACGCTGACCTAGACGAACTGCGCCGCGAGTGCCGCACCCAAATCGAACGCGCCATCGTTTGGGGTTTCGATGTCAGTCATTTGGATTCACACTTAGGAGCTCTTCACCTCCGGCCAGAGTTTTTCGATGTCTACCTTGATCTAGCCGTGGAATTTAACCTGCCAATTCGCCTACCTGGGGTTGAATACCAGCACATCGCTGGCTTTCCCATGCGCGATATCGCTCGCGAAGAAGGCATCTTGTTTCCTGACTACTTAAAGGTTGTGCCCGGTCGTGGTGTTGGTAGCCGCGACGCTATTAACCACGTGCTAAACGACATTACCCCCGGCGTGACCGAGGTTTATTTGCACCCAGCTCTCGACACCCCAGAGCTGCGAGCGTTAACACCAGATTGGGAAGAACGAGTTGATGATCTGGAGTTTGCCACCGGCGATGAGACCTTCAAGCGCTGCATTGACGAAGGCAAAATCACTTTGATCAGCTATCGAGATCTCCGCTTAGCCCAGCGCCAGAACCTGCACTGAATAAGGCCAAGGCCGCTTTGGTTTCGGGCCGATTTAAAGCCGCTAAGAACTCTAAGAGCGAACCAGTTGGACCTTCTGGTTTTAAATCACCCCTCATAAAGGCCACAGCCGGGTCGAGCTCACCCGCCAACAAACTCTGTAACTCGGCCGCTTTAATGGGCATCGTTAAAGTTGCCGGTTCTTCGTCGGGCAATGCAACGCGCACCGAATGCAACCAAGCGTTTTCTAGGCTCCATCGTGTGGCAACCTTGCCACCTTTGGTTCCAGAAACAACCAATTCGACCTGATCGGTTGGCTCTGCCGGGTTGTTTGGTTTGCCGGTGGTCGAATGGGCTTCAACTAAGGCCGAATTAATAGCGTTTAGCCAGTTTTCGTCAATTAGTAGCGGCACAGATTAGCTCCACTCCAAACCGTCGATACCTGCGAATAAGTCCGTTTCTGGTATCTCGGACTCCACCCGGGACTGGGCCAAAATGTAGTCGTCAAACGGATGAATCGAATTGGCAACATCTTCAGGCAGGCCGAACCAAAATGGAGAGGTTGGATCAACCTGGGTAGCGTGAGCCAATAATCCTTCAGTGCGGGCGTACTGAAAACCGTCGATGGGCACCTGGGTAGTAATGCGGTGATCTTGATCAACCCGGGTGGGGTTTAAGAAGCGTTCGGTGTACGGCGATTCTAAGCCCAGTTCAAGAAATTTTTCGTGTGTTTCGATCATGCGCTTACGAGACCACATGGAGTAATACAGCTTCAGCGGCGTCCAAGGTTCACCCAAATCTGGGTAAGCATTGGCATCACCAGCCCGTTCAAAAGCGGGCACGCTGATGTCATGCACCCGAAGATGATCAGGGTGCTCATAGCCTCTCTGGTCGTCGGCATAGGTCACCAAGACGTGGGGCTTGTATTGTCGGATCAAGGCCACCAAACGCCCAATGGCTTCTTCCAAGTCGGCTTGCCAGAAACTTTCGGGATGAGCATTAGATTCTGTCTCGGGCATACCAGAATCGCGATAGCCAAGACGTTCAACAACTTCGTAACCAATCACCTGAGCTGCCAAATCAAGCTCACGAGTTCGAACGGCAGTGATATCGGCACGAACTTCGTCGTTGTCCATAGCCGGGTTCAAAATGCTGCCTTCTTCACCGCCGGTGCAGCTAACCAGAACCGTGAGCGCCCCCATGGAGTGATATTTGGCGATAGTTGGTGCGCCTTTGGATGACTCATCATCGGGATGAGCATGGACAGTCATAATTACCGGTCGTGTCATGGAATCTAACGCTAGCAAGTTGTCGCATGTCACCGGCACTATGGCCGGGTGTTACACCGGCCGCGCACTAGGCTTAGAGCCAAATGGATCGGTTCAAAATCATTGGTGGACGCCCACTCAGCGGCACCGTTCGCCCCGCTGGAAACAAAAACTCCGCTTTGCCTATGTTGGCGGCAACCTTGTTGGGCGATAGTCCAAGCATCCTGTCAAATGTGCCCGACATTGGTGACGTTCGGACCATGTTGAGTTTGCTTGAAGCCCTAGGTGCCGAAGTTGAACGTGGCAGCAACGGTACGGTGCGGGTAGACCCAAGCCGGGTACGGCCAGTTCCCCTCGACACCGAGCTATCAGCCAAAATTCGTGCTTCGTTGTTGCTAGCCGGGCCGATGTTAGGTCGCTTTGGGGAAATCACGCTGCCGCCACCTGGGGGCGACACTATTGGTCGACGACGTAACGATACCCACTGGCTGGCTCTTGAAGCTTTGGGGGCAACCCTAGAAGTGGTCAATCACATTCACGAGCTGCGGGCACCTGCTGGCCTGGTGGGTGCCGATATTTTGTTGGATGAAGCTTCGGTGATGGCTACAGAAAATGCGGTCATGGCGGCCGTGTTGGCCAAAGGCACCACCATTATTCGCAATGCTGCTTCCGAGCCCCACGTGCAAGATCTCTGCGCCATGTTGGTGCAAATGGGTGCCAAGATTGAGGGCATTGGTTCCAACCTGTTGGTAATCGAAGGCCAAGACAACCTGTCGGGGGCCAACGTCACGATCTCAGCTGACTTTATGGAGATCGGCTCGTTTATTGGTCTGGGGGCCATCACGGAAGGCAATCTGCGTATTGGCCCGGTGGACCATGAAACGCTCCGTATGATTGTGGCTAAATTCGATATTTTGGGTGTAAAAATCACCGTTAATGGCGACTACATTCAAGTCCCCTCAGGCCAAGAACTAATTATCCGGGAAGACCACGGCGGTAAAATTCCCCGTATCCATGAAGCACCGTGGCCAGGATTTCCAGCTGACTTAATGTCTATTGCCTTGGTAGTGGCCACCCAAGCCAGCGGTACCGTGCTATTGCACCAGTGGATGTTTGAAAGTCGGCTTTATTTCACCGACCGGCTGATTGAAATGGGGGCCCGCATAATTGTGGCCGACCCCCACCGAGCGGTGGTTACCGGCCCTTCGCTGCTTCGCGGTTCTACTGTCCAATCACCTGATATCCGGGCTGGCATGGCCTTGTTAATGGCCGCTATGTGTGCCGAAGGCCCATCGACCATTGGCAACATTCATCAAATAGACCGAGGCTACGAGCGAATTGATGAGAAGTTGCGCATGTTGGGGGCCGACATCGAACGCATCTCTGCTAATGACTAGCGGAAATCTCGAGACATAGAAACCTTTGTTCTTAGATCCAAGGCCTCTAAACGCTCGGCTTTTATGTTCACTACCCCGCCTTCGCCTCGTTCTAGCTGACCTTTAATAAGCAAAGCGTTAGCGAAACGAGCAGCATGGCTGTATCGCTGCCAAGCTCCCTGAGACACAATCACGTTCACAAACCCGGTCTCGTCTTCCAAGCTAACAAAGGTCACCCCAGCCGCAGTTGCCGGACGTTGCCGATGGGTTACCACCCCCGCTACCAGCACCTTGGCCCCATTCGGTATCAGCTTTAAGCCTTTAGCTTCAACAACACCTTTTTCACCCAAGGCTTCCCGCAGGAATCTGGTGGGGTGCCCTTCGGGAGATATGCCACTAGCCCATAAATCGGCCAAAGCTGTTTCTTGGGCATCCATTTTGGGTAGCGCTGGGGCTTCTTGCACGTTAACAATTCCAGGCAGAGTGCTTTGGTTGAGACCCGCCAAGGCCCCACTAACCCACAAGGCCGAACGGCGATCAGCGGCCAAATCTCCAAATGCTCCGCTAATGGCTAGTGACTCTAAAAGATCTTTCGGCGTTTCGGTGCGCTTAATAAAATCTTCGATGCTGGTGTATAGACCGTTTTCTTCACGTTCGGCCACAATTTGGTTGGCTATGGTGTCACCAAGATTCTTAACAGACGACAGCCCTAAGCGAATACTTGGCCCTCCTAAACCCCATTCGATGGTGGTGGCCCGAAAAGCGGCATTGCTAAAAGGACCTTCTAAGGTGGCCTGGGTTTGAGACCGATTTAGGTCGGCACCGTAGGTATTAACCCCATGACGTCTGGCATCTTGAACTAAAGAATGTGGTGAATAGAACCCCATGGGTTGGGCGTTGATTAACGCCGTGTAAAACACAGCGGGGTAAAAACGTTTTAGCCAAGCACTGGCATAAACCAAATAAGCAAAGGAAACAGAGTGGCTTTCAGGAAAACCAAAATCGGCAAAAGCAGCTAGTTTCCCGTATATAGCTTCGGCTACTTCACCAGTGATGCCCCTCGCAGCCATGCCTTGAAATAGCTGTTCACGCAGCTGTTCCATACGTTTTTTACTCCGCTTAGAACCCATTGCCTGGCGAAGCTGATCGGCCTGGGCAGGGCTAAAACCGGCCACATCAATAGCCATCTGCATCAGCTGTTCTTGAAACAGCGGCACCCCCAAGGTTTTAGCCAGCGACCGCTCAAGCAGCGGGTGTAAATAGCTAACCTTTTCGTGTCCGTTACGACGACGAATGTAGGGATGCACCGAACCACCTTGAATAGGCCCAGGCCTAATAAGGGCCACCTGGACTACCAGATCGTAAAACTCTCTGGGTTGCACCCTGGGCAAAGTGGCCATTTGAGCCCGGCTTTCGACCTGGAACACCCCCACCGAGTCAGCCTCACACAACATGTCGTACACCCGGTCATCTTGGGGTAAAAGAGCCAGGTCAACCTCAATGTCGTAATGCTGCTTTATTAGATCTACCGCCAGATGGAGAGCGGTCAGCATGCCTAGACCCAACAAGTCAAATTTCACTAAACCCGCTGCCGCACAATCATCTTTATCCCATTGCAGAACTGTGCGACCGGCCATGGCACCCCACTCCACCGGACACACTTCGCTCACCGGGCGATCGCAAATAACCATTCCACCAGGATGAATACCCAGATGACGAGGCGAGTCGACCAACTCGCTGACCAGCTCTTTCACCAAAGGTGGGGCCCCATATTTATCATCTGGGGTCCACCGATCAATTTGTTTAGCCCAGGTATCTTGTTCAAGTTTTGAATAGCCCAGCGCTTTAGCGACTTCCCTAACCGCAGATTTACCCCGATAGCTAATCACGTTGGCCACTAAGGCGGCTTTGTCACGGCCATAGCGTGTATACACGTATTGAATAACTTCTTCTCGTCGATGGCTCTCAATGTCAATGTCGATATCGGGGGGACCATCGCGTTCGACCGACAAGAACCGTTCAAACAGTAAACCCAGTGATATGGGGTCGGCTTTAGTAATGCCCAGGGCGTAGCAAACAACCGAGTTGGCCGCTGAACCCCGACCTTGACAAAAAATCTCTAAGCGTTCGCATTCTTGAACAATGTCCCAAACTATTAGAAAGTAACCGGCAAAACCTAAGGTCTCAATAACCGTTAGTTCATGCTCAATTTGTGCTTGTGCTTTGGCTACTATTTCAGGGCTTTTCTTGCTGTAAAGCCGTTCTGCGCCTGCTGATACCAAGCTCCGCAGATACGAGTCTTCGTTAAATCCGCGGGGGCAAGGAAACGGTGGCAACTTAGGGGCAAGCAGCTTGAGATCAAAAGCGCAAGCTTGGCCCAGCTCACTAGCTTGTTCTATTACCCCAGGAAAACGGCTAAACCAACGGCTTTGTTCCGCCCCAGAGCGAAGGTGCGCACCCGAGCCTCCCGGCAACCAACCATCCATCTCATGAATGGGCTTACCAGCTCTAATACTGGCCATAACTTTGGCAAGCCGATGCTGCTTAGGGGTGGCATAGTGAACGTTGTTGGTAGCTACTAACCCCACCCCAGCATTAACAGCCAGCCTGGCTAAGGCTTCATTACGGGTTTCATCCAGCGGGTCACCGTGGTTCCAGAGCTCCACGTAAATGTTCTCACGCCCAAACAACTCCACCAGTTCATCTAGGGTCCGCTTAGCCGCCCGGGGACCATCTGCGATGAGGGCTTTATTAAGTGGGCTCTTACGACAACCAGTTAACACCGCCCAGTTACCACTACTGGGTGTAGCTTGTCCCAACGTTGCCAAATTAAGCTTCGGCGCTTGTTTTTTCCCTGCTAACTGGGCTTCGGTGAGCACTTTAGCTAAGTGCTTATAGCCAAGTGGATTACGAGCCAACACCACTAAATGATCACCACTAGGGTCTAGCCCGTTGGTACGACTTGTGGTGGCATCCAACGACAGCTCAGCGCCAAAAATGGTTGGTAAACCCACTTCTTGGGCGGCTTGTGCGAAACGTACTACCCCGTAGAGACCGTTGTGGTCGGTGATCGCCAAAACCTCCAGGTTTAACCTGGTTGCTTCTTCTACCAACTCTTCAGGGCTTGAAGCGCCGTCTAGGAAACTTAGATTAGAGTGGCAATGCAGCTCGGCATAGGGAACAACTGACACCCCCAGAACAATACGAACATACGTTCGGTTTTTCAAGAGCCAAGGGCATTAAGAAAATTCAGCTGCCACCGTTAATCGATACCACCACACAGCTAAAAGGCTGGTCGTCGGCTAAAAAGTTGACCCTCACCAGCTCGGTAGCGCCCATCACATTCATATCTAGTCGCTCCCCTACCGCCACTGTCGGCAGCGACAGCCGAGTTTCACCGCCGATCAAAGCCTTCACGTTGCCACCGCCCATGTTGGCCAGCTCACCAATCACATCGTGAACTTCGCTCTCAGGAGGTTCTTCCCCATCTTCGTAACCCAACATGGCAGCGGTAAAGCTAACCGCTCCCGCCATTGGGGTTTCAATCATGAAAGCACCTTGCCAGCTACCGTTTATCTGCACCGCCGAGCGAACTTCACGCCCCTCATAGGCCAGAGGATTTTCCACCACTACAGCGTCAAGACCTAGCATCGACTCCCAAATTTCAACTGCTATTTGGGTTATGTCATCGGCGCTAACACTCATTTAGCCTGCCCTTCTACATGAGATCGAAGCTGATAGATTCCTGCTCGCGTTGGATTAACCCGAACAAAAGAATCATCAATGTTCAATGTAGTTTCGGCATTCCCGAGGAATAAATAACCATCGGGCCGCATAATTTTCTTAACCCGAGACAAAATCTTCTGTTTTGTTGGAATATCGAAGTAAATCATGACATTTCGTAACATAACAATGTCAACATTAGGGACTTCGGTCCAAGGCCCAATCAGATTAATTACCCCAAAGCGGACCATTTTCCGCAGTTCATCTTTAATTACCCACTGCGTACCATCATTGGTGAAGTAGCGAGCCATCAAATTAGGTGGTAAGCCACGGCTTACTTCTAATTGCGAATAACGCCCTTCTCGCGCTTTATTAACCACCGATTCTGCTAAATCACTAGCCAAAATACTTACACGCCAATTAGTTAGTTCAGGGAAACTATCGCGTAAAACCATGGCCACGCTGTAGGGCTCTTGCCCGCTCGAACATGCCGCTGACCACAAGGTGATAGATTGCTCCACCGAGCGTCGACGAACCAGGTCGGGAATAACCGTAGATTTCAAAGCCTCATACGGGTGAAGATCGCGAAACCACGATGTTTCATTGGTGGTCATGGCTTGCACCACCTCGTGATGCAAACGGCTATAAGGCTCATACCGAAGTTTGGCCACCATGGCGCCAACATCTTTGAAACCAGCGGCTTGAGCCACTGGTCGCAGGCGGCTTTCCACCAAATAACCTTTGCCCGACTCCACCACCAAAGCTGCCGAGGTATAAACCAGTTCTCTTACATATTGAAAATCGGCCTGGCTAACAGCACTCAACGCCCTGGCCTCCCATCACCAGGCGCTGCTTCCCGCATCACGCGGCCGAAAGAAACTCTCTGCATAATCTCATTAGGCAGATTAGTGAGACTGTAAACCTCAGTTGTAATGCCACCTTCAACTACCGCCCCCGGCATACCCCACACCACGCTGGAGGCTTGATCTTGGGCGATCACTTGGCCACCGGCATCTAGAATTGCTTGGGAGCCGCGCATGCCATCACGGCCCATACCAGTCATTACTACCGCCAGCGCATTCACACCATAAATCTTGGCGACCGATCTGAACAACACATCAGCAGCCGGTCGACAAGAGTTCTCTTTGGGGCCACTGTTCAAAGTTAGAACCTTGCTACCCGAAGCCGTACTTCCCACCTCAAGATGAAAATCGCCAGGGGCAATCCAACATTTACCCGGCTGCAAAACGTCACCTGATTTGGCTTCAACCACCTCGATGGCAGCGTTGGCGTTGAGGCGTTCGGCTAGCAACTTAGTGAACATGGGCGGCATGTGCTGAACGATCACAATTGGCACTGGCATGTTCAGCGGTAACTGTGGCAGCAACTCGGCTAGGGCATTCGGTCCCCCCGTTGAGATGCCAATGGTGACCACATCTACCCGATTGGCTAAACCCTGGGGGCGAGCTGCACGAACTTCGCGTGGCGTGGCTGCCGCCTGAGTAGGGCCTACACCACCTCGTCGGGCCGGGTTTGGTGAATTTGTGGCCGCTGATGCTCTCGGAGAATCACGAGGTGGTCGCCTGCTTGGTGCCGGTGGTGCCGTGGTGGCATCTGATATCACATCCCGGCGACTTCGATGCAGCTCGGCTTGCATAGCCCGATCAACCTGGGGTGACAAACGACGTCCACGCTCTGGGGACACCGGCGGAGGTTCGTTGGCATCAGGCAACCCCGTAAGGGCCAAGATTCGAGGTACTAGCTCATCTCGAACCAGTTCGATAGCCGCGGTAACACTGCCGACATTGGCGGGTTTAGTGACATAGTCATTAGCACCTCGCATTAACGCTTCTAAAGTGACCGCGGTACCACGTTCAGTAAGGGTGCTGAACATTATAACCGGCAGGTTTGGGTATTGACCCCGAATCGCAACCAGGGTTTCAATACCATCCATAACCGGCATTTCAATATCTAAAATAACCAAATCCGGTTGTAGCTGCTCTATTTTTTGAAGTGCAATTTTGCCGTTGGCGGCGGTGCCAACCACATCAATAGTTGGCACCTTGGCCAGCACATCAGAAACTAAGCGTCGCACCACCACCGCATCATCAGTAATAAGAACCTTTGCCCGGCGGTTCGGATGTAAACCCACTGCGTTTCTACCTCTCCGCCCTGGTGAGCCTGATGGTTGGTTATTGCATAGTTACTTTAGGTTGTTATTAACCAGAGTGATCAACCGGGTCGAAGCCAACGGTCGTCAATGGAGCACTAGACAAGCTTGGCGCGGCCACGGGCTTCGGTGTGCGGTTTGGTACTGGTATCGACAGAGAAGCCCTGTTTACCAACCCACTTTGTTGGCCAGTAGCACTGGTTTTGCCGACGAGGGCTTGGAGGTCGGCGGTGACTCGTTCTAAATCAGCCTGAGCCGACAAAATCGCTTGGGCGCCTTCGCTGGTAGAACGAGCAGCATCAGCAACATGAGTAATATTATCCGCAA
>Ga0172382_10002378_pt1 | contig 31670 bp, 33 predicted proteins | sample Leawel138RmetaG_FD_122245 | JGI IMG/M metagenome (GOLD analysis project Ga0172382, IMG submission 122245) | Leachate microbial communities from a municipal landfill in Southern Ontario, Canada - Leachate well 138R metaG | ecosystem: Engineered > Solid waste > Landfill > Unclassified | place...
ACACCACCCCGGTACCAGGACAATCCGCATTGGCCACACCTGGTGGCCATCGAGAACGCCAATCTGTGACCACCTACCCTTGGTCACAGATCCAGCTCGCCGGCATCACAATTCAGTGACCAATTAAAAAGCCACCCGTAGGTGGCTTTTGGTTAGTTAATTTCTGGCAACAACCCTGTTCGTAGCCAATGTTCGGCAATATCGTTAACCAAGTCTTTCTTAACCTGAGATTCAAGCATCATCCGTTTATTGGGGTCGTATGTTTCAGCTCGATTTTCAACATGCTTCTTGAACAGAACTCTCACCCTGTCATCGACTAGCTTCCGATAATAATCATTATTTGCTCTGATATATTTTTGTGCGACATATGAAGAAGCCCATTTCAGGCACTCATCGGCTGATATATCAGCCTTACAGAACATCCTGGGATATAGCCGGTGATACTCGTCTGAAACGACATTTTGACCAGCTTCGGTAACGAAGCTGGTCATTATTAAAGATGTCAACATCACGCTTCTAATATGGTGCATTGCCATTATTCTCCGCTCCTTCTGCGTGTGCGTTGCTGAATATTCTCTTTCAGGTCACCCTCCATCTGGTCACGCTGGCCTTCGTTGAACCACATGGCTGCGAACGGGGTTGGCGATGCTTCATTGATATAAGCAACGGCTTCTACCTTTTCCTGTGTGCTTTCACCCTTACCATCTACTTGGCCTTCTAAGCGCTGTAAGCGCTCCGTAGTTCCATTCTGTGTGATGACACTTCCTGGGTCGTTCATTGCCGCCTGTTGTGCCTCCAGGGCCGCCGTAGTTGCTGACTGAACCTGGTCTTGGGTTACAGTCGCCTGACCATCAACATCACTACGCCACTGCTCCCCTTGAGCGGTAACATCTGTTGAGCCGCTACTGAACGTCGAATTCACACCAGTTTGACCTTCATTCATAAGAGCTTGTTGTACTTGCTGGAAGTTGCTGTCGTTGGACATTCCGAAACGTGCGTCTGCATCAATCAAAGCGAACTTTATTTCATCCATAGCGGCTTGAGAACCACCCGCCGCATCCCTCAGCAACGAATCGACACGACCTACATCACCGTTATTTGAAGCAAGAAGTGCGTTTACTAATGTTTGTCCGCCATCAACGCTTAAAGCTGCTCTTAATTCTTCGGTTGCGTTCAGTGTCTCTCTTGCCGTTTGTACCTGGTTCACCGCTTCAGAGTATTCGCGCTGTGCTGTCTGCTGCTGTGACAACGAAGTATTAAGCTGATCGACAGTAGAATTGTTTTCTGAAACGCCGAACTGTGCAGCCATTTCACGCACACCGGCTCCAATAGACGCTGTTACGCTTGAGAACTGTTCACTGTTCATGAACTTCTCTGCCATATTGTAGGCATCGCGCTCAGTTTCAGAGGTTGACCCTTCAATATTACCACCTGCCCTGGTAGTGATACTGGTACTCGCGCCACTGCCGAAAATCCCCTTCAGTGGTGTACCGACTTCAGCAGTAATTTTGCCCTCAATAGCGCCGTACATTGCCGCCTTGGCCTGGTCAGACATTTCCACGCCATTGGTTTTGGCCCACTCATCGACTGCACCCTTAAGAGCCGTGAAGTTTTGCTGTTGTTGTGCAGTTTCAGATTGCTTGAAGTTATTGTTCGCCCCTTGCTGTTGATTAAGTTGCTGCAATACCGATCCTGCATTTGACAATACTGTCGAGTTGGATTCCGCAAGTTGTGCACGTTCGGTTTGTTGCAGGCTGACAGCATTATCCAACGCCTGCTGCTTGGACTGTACCGCTTGCTCTGTAATCTGCGGGTTAACCATCAACGATGATGTGGTTTGCGATAGGAGCGTATTACCATCTACGGTCGAGGTCTGGCGAGAACCAGAATCCATTAGGTTGCTGTTCTGGATACCACCAGATCCAGTCTGCTCCCACTTGGTACCCATACGTTGACCCTGGCCGTCTACGGCTTCATTGGCACCTTTCTCAACAGACTGGTCATAGCCCTGCATTACACGGCCAGCAAAAGACGCCGCCATAGCGCCGGACTTAGACACCAGCATCCAGGCAAGCATTGGTAACGCTGTTGCCAAATAACCGGTTGTTGCTACTACATCGGAGTTGAATTTGGCCATTTCCGCATTGGCCAGAACAGAAAACCCGTTTCCGTAAAGTGCTGCTATCTCGGTCATTGTTGACTGTGAGTAGTAGGACATAATGAAGTGCAGAATCGCATACATTGGTGCCCACAGATTTATCCATACCAGGGCAGTGATATAGGCCATAGGTACCTTGGCAGGTATCACAATTGCCATTAGTACGATGATTGGGAATATCGCATAGATAATGGCCTCGAAAATTGTCCGCAATAACGGCAATTTTTCAGAGGCTATATCGCCCAATGCTTGATATGTGGTCAGGCGGTGTAATTCTGCCCCACTAACAATATATTGGTTGAACTCTGTGGCATCAGTTTCCTGCGACAGCTTATGAGTGCCGGTTGCCATAGCGTTAATGATGGCTTGTTGTGTTACAAACTGTTGAGGGGTCAGACTGACACCAGTCATGAAGTTAATGGCGTTCTGCATGTCAGCCTGCATCCTGGTAGATGCAGCGTTGGCGCTATCAAAACGCGAAATCAAATCGCCTTCAACGCCGTACTTTATAACGTCTGTGTAGAGGGCCAACATATCCGGTTTCAGGGTGTTGGTGAAACCGGATCTACATGGAAGAATTGACTCTGTACCAGACCCTGCTGTGTACCTGAAGCTCGCCGCATTCACGGCCACCCTGGTGTCAAAGAAATTCATTAGGTTCGGGGCTTCCATCACCTCGCGCCAGGTAAACCGTCTGTGGCCAATGCCATCGACGACTACACACGAAGCAAAGAACTCTTTGAAGTTATTGTTTGTCCGGTCATCAGGAAAACCCATTTTCCTGGTGGCCTCGTACAGCTTATGAGGGAACAGCAACCCTGTTGTTGTGTACTTAACTTCATTTGGCATTGAAAACACTGTCTCAAAGGAACGTGCCAACCAGTCACCAACAAATGAGAAGAACCCGGCTGTTGCTGCCAGGCCAATAGGAACGTTGTTGACCACAGCGCTGTTTGCCGGTGTGATTCTGTCGTTCACGATAACCGTGGTTTTGGGTACCAGAACCACCATGATTAACACGATGGTTCCGATAAACCACCGGAAATTGGCCATCACATTTCGGTCAAACGCGGCTTTAAACAGCACGGTCACAAACCCAAGCATACCGGCAGTTTGCATGGCTGCCTTGTAATCTGAGTTGCCGAAAATTGAAGCGATAGCTGTGAATATCATTCTCAGCATATCGCCACTGCCGTATGCAATGACTTCCCAGTTCATTTCTTACCCCACATGGCCGCAGTCACAATTTCACCGCCCAGCTTAGGTAGCAAAGCCTTCTCATACTTGTAGATCCGTTCCTGCATCGAGATAAGCTGTTCAGCAGTGTATTCGTTGTCTTGGCGCAGCCTGGCTAATCCGCGCATCACCGCCTCAAGGTCTTCACGAAAGGCCTTGATACGAGTTGCTTCAGACATACCTTTTCTTAGGGTAGAGCTTCGTTGCTCTACCCGTTGGATCACAGCATCCAAAGAGCGAAGTAAAATGTCATGAGCAATCAGCGTTGTATATTCCTGGGTGATTTTTGAAATATCAGTACCACGCGGGAAATACGTGGTTGACGCCGATAGGAAGCGATAGATTGGCACATTTGTAGAGGCGATTAGACCGCGCTCCTGGAGCGACAGGGCGCTGTCCGTTTCGATCTTGGTAATGATGCTCTGAAGTAATTGCTCAACGCGGGCGTACAGGCCTGTCCAGGATGGGCTTATGGTCTGCAAAGAGTTGGTCATGCTGGCACAACTATTCGGATCAGACGTTGCTCCGACACAGCGATATACGCGCAATTGCTCTGTGGCCTGGTTGCCATAGAGAAGCGCGGTATAAATATTTTGGAAGCGTTCTTTTTCGATCACATCCTTGATGGCAGGCTCGATGATTCGGATTTCAACGGGCGTGTCAGACGCACCGGCCATATCTGCAATGATTACGCTACCGATGATATTAAGAACCACTTCCGCAAATTCAGTGTCAGCCTGGAAAAATGGGTCTTGCATCAAAACGTACCAGGCTAAGTTGCCTTTTACGAAATCGGTTTTGTTTACCTCACCATCAGATCCAACAGTCGATTTACGGCTTCCACCAGTGGTACATGCAAATGATGCTGTTGAAAAATCCTCGCCATAGTCATTTTGGCGAGTGGTAATACAGTTGGCTTTCTCCTGGTCGAAATATTGAAGTGCACCACCGACTAACTTACTGGCCGCTTCACAGGAGTCCATATTCATATTCAGGTACTTATTGGCCCAAGTCTGAATGTCTTCCATTACGCCGGAAAGCTGTGGGGAAACAATCTGTATGGCCAGCATGAAGGCCAGGGATTGTGCGTTTTGACCGATGGCCCGTAAGTTATCAATAAACTGGTTCGCGTCGATGGCAGAGAAGCCACCGGCATAGAAGTCGATACCACCGCAACCGGCGCTGAACTTAGGGGTCTGAACACTGACGAAATTAAATGGTTGGGTGATAGGCGCTCGCGCCGAAATACCGCCCAGGGTAGCAAACCTAGCTGATTGTCCCTCATAAACACCAGGTGAAGTCACCGTTGCATAGTTCATGTTGTCAAACCAACTGCTGACCTTAGAACCTGTGTCCGCAAGCGAGGATGCCGGTAGAATTATTGCCAAAGATAGCGCTGTTGCTTTAAAGATTGATCGTTTCATCGAACATCCCCTACTTTCAATGTTGCAGTTCCTTCGAGCTGCTGAGCCGCGAAGAGAACTTTAGTAATCAACTGTGTCCAGTCCGAATAGCCGTAACCTACGGTCGAAACGCTATTGGAATCCGGGTTCACCATAAACAAGGCCGGAACAACACTCACATTGAGCTTGCGGCCCATGTCGTAGTTTTGCTTCGGATACGGGTATTCCGGCAGACTTCCACCATCCAGTGATACGGGGATAATGGTAAATCCATACTGTTCGGAAAACCGTTTCAATACCGGTGCAAACCGGTGGCAGAATGGGCAGTCACTTCGGAAAAAGAAGATCAGGCCATTCTCTTGTGATAGCCGGTAAAGCTCGCTTTCCTTCAGCGTCAATTCCTGCTCATTCTGAGCCACAATTGCCTGAGTGGTTCGAGGCTTCTGTAGTGTGTAGTCATATTCCGGCGTAACCCATATCGCCTGTTTGAAGCCAGTGGCAAAATCCTGGCTTTGCTGCTGGATTTGTGCGGTTAACGCGAGGTACCGCTGATAGTTTTCTTTCGTCGGCTCCAGGATGGCTGTTGCCAGGGCATCCTCCCATTGCTCCCCTTGCTTTTTCAAAAGCTCTCTGGGAGATAGCGTTGGCGCAGCCGGTGCCCCTCCGGCAACCGGCTCCGGTTTCTTCTGTTCTTCCTCAACCTCTTGGATAGGATCTTCATACCAGAACCAACCCCGCTCCCGGTCGGAGAAATAGGTTTTGGGTCTGGCCTGTTCCTGCCTGGTCTGACTGGCCGAGTTCTGTTGTTTTGAAGGCACCCCTTGGGATGCCGCCTGTGCAGTTGCCATTAGCGTACAAAGCAACAGTGCGAGGATATAACGCATCAGTTGCCCCCTCCTTCATTCAACTGTGGAAAACGCTGTTTTAGCTTTTCCTGAATGTCATTAGCCACATTGTTTGCGTTGGGTGTCGTCCCGTTTTCAGCGTTACTCATAACGTCTGAATAGAACTCAGAAAGATCCATCGCATCAAAATTCAGTGTCTCCAATTCTTCAAGACTGAAGCCCCGGCAGTCCGGGCTTTTTGGCGCACCAAAGCTCTGGCCAAGCTGAGCTTTGCCTTGCTGAATGATGATCCTGGAAAGTTTGGATGGGTACGTGCAGTAAACATACTTGCGGCTTAGACACCCGAACAGTGAGTCCTGGCTACAATAATTGCCCACATATTGCACTCGGGCTGCTTCCTTCATCATGCCAAGCTCTTTTTCCTCATTACTGCAACTTGCCAGGCCAATATCGGTACCCCATCCACTGTCTTTACAACAATTCGAGAAGCCTGCTGTGGCTTTGCTGCAAGCCTTACTATCGCCTGTAAAGATGGTCAGATTTTCTTTATCTAACTCTTTGGCTATCTCACCAGCGACAGCCAGACCAGTCGCGGCTTTTTTGAAGTCTTCTGTGGCCGGCTCATAGCTCTGTCCGAATTCGGATGTGCAATTGCCATCTGGACAGACAAGCTGGCTTCCGCACATTGAGACATGCCTTGCTGAGGTTTGATAAGGGCAGCTATAGTTGATTGTCTGGTTCTCGCAGAAGCTGCCATTATGGCTGGTACACACTGCGCTGGTCTGCCCGCATCCCTGAGCCTCCAATTGGCCACACATTGGATCTTTCACGAAATACGGGTCTGACAAACGGGTATAGTTCTGATCCCACTCCCAGCATGACCGGTAAACAGGAAATCCGTTGATATAACGTGTTTCCGGCCCACTGGTGCATGTAGTGCTCTTCAGAGTCCCCTTGGTGTGTGTTTCACCTGTTGGACACACGTAGCTATACGATGACGATTGCGTACAACCGTGGATACGAAGACCTCGGAATTTTAAATAGGCGTTACCTCCACCACCGACAAGGTTGCGTATAAATATAGTGTTCCACCCTACTTTTAGCTTCGGTTTTGCATTGACATTAATGTTGTATGAGCGAATTGATTTGTGCTCACAGCTATATTCGCCAGGGAATTTCCAACCTAAATCAAATCCCGCGTAATACGTACCACCCACTGCTTGAAATGCAACTTCGTTATTAACCCACACGAACAGCCAATCATCATAGATAACCTGTTCAAGAACGAATTCAGGCACCGTGCTTAGATCAGAGATATAGAACTGGATGGTGTTCTCGTAAAATTTACAACTACCGCTTCTGTTATTGGTTGTATGGCCGTACCAGAAGGTATTGCCGCTCGAACCCCAACTCATACCCGGATCGCCAGACTTTGTAAAATCAGCATCAGTAAACGGGTTTGGCTGCCCTGCATTAGGATTGGAGCACGATACGTTTAACTGACGCTTGCACGTAAAATTAATAGTGTCCTGGTGCCCACTGACGCTGCATGACTTTTCTTCATACTTAGTCACATCCTGCGTACCAACCGGTAGATCAACACAACCTGAGTACGTACCGGTAAGGCTATGTGCCTTATCGGTGATTTCCTCATGGCGCTTGAATAAAGGGTCTGTTTGACTATTTACCGTGATTTGAGGCCTGTTGGTTCTGGCGTTGTTAATGTACTGCGCGTTTGGATCAGACGCGGCCTTTGTTTGTGCCTGGTTCTCGATGTTGAGGCCAGAATTGTAATACCCTGCTTCAGGTATGCTCGTTCCCTGGTAATTTGGTACTGTTGTTGGATCTACAGTTTTACCCAGGTCTTTGACTTTCGCATTATTCAGACTGTCTGCAAAAGCCTTACCATCAGCATTGGCCTGTGTCGTGTTATTCGCTAAAGCAGCGCCTGAAGCACCACTTAAAGCGATAATCATGGACAACCATAAAACTCCTTGTTTCATCTTGTTATTCTCCATACTTCGCTAACCAAGCCTTCGCTTCAGCCTTCTCATTCTCATCGCCAGTACGTTCTACCAGGTCTAGAAAATACTTAAAGGTGGCTGAACCTGTTGCTTTAACGTGCTTGGGTGTGGGGCACCCCTGATCGGTGCATTGTTGCAGCGGCTCTAATGGTAAGACGAACGTTGGCGCTGCCTTTGCGTCAAACCGCCGAAACAATGTTGGGTCTATCAAAACACCACCATCCATTTCCCCGGCGAGCTGCTTCAGTTTCACCAGCGTAGTTTCAAAGTCGTCGTCGATTAACCCGCGAACTGCAATTGCCGCCCCGATTTTGTAGCCTTCGGCTATGAGATTTTTGATTTGGCTTTCCGGCATCGAGAGGCTGACAAGCACGATTGGATACTTTGCCTCTTGTGGCGGAACTTCGTCGATGGCTTTGCCTGCGGCCAGCGCTTTGGCCATGTAGCGATCATCACGCTCATCTTCAAGATATTCCGGCATCTGAATATTAAGCCCCGGCATATTTCCCTGAAGGCCATTCAGCTTCGCTCGTTCCTGGCCCAGCAGCTTGTCTAAGGTGCCGTCTTTCATGATGCGATCAGCGTCTTTCATCGCGTCCTGGATAACGGTTTTTTGCTGCTTAATTGCCGCCTCATCAGGCTCCTGGTATTTCCGCGTTTCCGCCGTAGCTAAGGCTGGTGATAGCATCACCACAACCATTAGAATGCGCAGCATGTGCGTTTCCTCCAAATCAAATAGCTGAAGTCTTCACCCTTATAAGGAAACTCACGGCCAGCGCCCCAAATCGTTGAAGGTGCACCAAGACCATAACCCCTAACATTTTGCGGTACCGGATACATCATCTGTTGCTTGTATTGGTTCTTCCGCATGATCGGTTGAGGCAGGTTTCCACACATCGCACCCAAGGTTGACGTATCCTGAGCAAGGAACTGACGGTGCATTTTGAAAATATGCGTGTGAACAATGGCCAAGGAACTATCTACACCACCTACATGATTGGCATGACTACCGCTAAGCGGGTAAAGCGATCCCTGGGAGCCTGAGCACCAGAACAGGGTATCCAGACCAAACGTAGTAGTTGCAGCGGCAACGGTATCGGCCACACAAGCTGCCTGCGCCACCGGGTTTGCAAACAAGATAGCTTCCGGGTTTAGGACAAATGACAACTGATCGTCATCCCATAGCGGATCAAGTTCAGATAGGTACGACATATCGAAGGTTTCATTGACATAGCAAGCGCCCTGGGTGATGGCCATACCTAGCCAGCTCAAAACAGGGTACTGGAACCAATGAACGTGGTAGAAAGCGCCGCCACTATCGTCACCCTCGTGGTTAGTACCGGCAGGTACCGGCAAAGTACCCAACACAGCCCCCCCGAGAGTGGGAGAGCACATAGGGGTACGCACCACTTCAGCGACCCGCGCTGGCTCCCAAAAGCTGACACCCACACCGATGCGAATGAATATTGGCGGCGGCGCTGGGCAGGTACAGATTAAGGGCGGTTTTGGATCGTGGTTGTCTGTTTGACCAGGCATGGTGATAGGCACCATGCCGATGTTTATTGGAAACAGGCAAAGCCAGCAAATGTCAGTAACAGGATTGGGGAACTTGCCCCCACAGGCAGCAGCCGTTACCTTCCCTGAAAAGCCCAGTGCCACAAGGAACGCAAGGGCCAAGCTACTTAATCGGAAATTCTTCAACATATAGCACCTTGCCACTCTGTCTTATTACAGCCGGTACCGCTTGGATACCGAAACGCTCAACCAGGTATCCACGCTGGTCGAAGTACAATCTCATACCAATCTGTTCGCTCACGGCCAGAAAATCGCCGTTAACCAGGATCATCTTGTTGCGTATATCTTTCGCACAATAGTTTTGAAGCCAGTTGACCTGTGCCGGATCATCGCCGTCGATAAAACAAAGCACCTTGGTCAGCGGATTGACTTCAAGCGGGTTTACTTGGGTACCAGCCGTGAACAACACCTTGCCATCCGCATCCGTAATATCCCTATCCAGGGTGTAGAGCGGGTTTATTTCAACGGCTCGGTATTCCTGAGCGCGGGGCAGAGAAACACCAGGCGGACGCCTGGCATAGCCTTTCGATCTATCCCGCATCCCCTGGTGCATTGCATCCAGCTCACCGGATTCGGTCTTCTGCTGAATGCGCTCGTGTATGACCTCAACCAAGTCACGCTCAATAATCGGGTAGCTCTTCCCGATCACACCCAAGTCTTTGGCCAAGGCCGCATTACAGGATGCGATAAGCGCGACCAATGACGCTGCTTTGAGGTATCCAACCGATTTGTTCATAGCGACTGTCAAAACTGTCTTCATGTGCTGTCCAAACGAAAATGTATCCCTGTGGAATGACGCCAACCGGGCCTGGCTTTAACGCTACTCCACCTCGTGAAGCGGTCTTTGCATCCCCCAGGTACTTCCCATTGAGGTAGAAACGCTGACCATCTTTAACCACCTCATCACCTGCGCCCCCCGCGACATATTTAACGAACCATATGTTTTGGTAGAACTCGTTTTCAGGCGGCCAGAACGCCACCAGTTCGCCCTTCTGAGGGGCAACGCCCTTCACAATCAGAAAGGCATAACCGTCTACGCTGCTTGTGCCATTGAACCCAATCTTCACGAAAGGAGAAGCACCCCAACCCAACAAGATCACAAACCCGATAGCACACAGCCAACGCCACAGGTTTTTCCTGAACCTCTTGATGCGAAGCTGCTTATCAGGCGCTACGCTTTCAGTTGCCATTTACCATCCTCCCTACCTCCGACTTGACGTAGCTTGTGTAATCAGGAACGTCCGATACGACAGCCGGTGACACCAGCAGCGTGACCTTATGTTCATCTGCAACACGCTTAATCACCTGGTCAAGAGACTTTGCAAACCGCTCACTAACATCCCTTTGCTGCTCTTCAGTCAGTTCCCTTTCGCCGTACTCTCTCAGGTGTGACGCAATGATTTCGTCCAGCTTCACAACAGCGATTGGACGCACATATAAGTGGTTGTTGACCAGCGTAAAAATCATCGCACCCAACAAGCCACAGATCAGTGAGACTATTATGTTTTTCATGTTTCAAACTATACCATAATGAGGAATCAAAATACTATACTTTGATTCGTAAAAAAGCAAGCCCGTAAAACGGGCCGAACTAGGATTATCTGTTCGACTCGTTTTCCGGGCCTGCCTGGGTACCAGGGCGCGGCATAGAGCGGCCCTGAGCATATAGTGTCTGTGGAACCTTACCGGCTTCCGCTTCTTCTAATCAGCTCCTGAACGGCATCAAAAATATGAATGCCCCTGGCTTCCGCTTCCCGGATGTAATCAACTTCTTCAGCCTTGGTTGAGTAGAGCTTTTCAGTCACTGGATCTACAGTGAAACGCAATGCAGCCAGACCATTGGGTGAGTCAATGGCAAGCTCTGAATATTTGCCCTGGATCGTTTCCAATGAGCGGATAACATCCACCTTACCGCTGGTATTGCTGATATGGCCTTTTGCCTCAGCCTCTGCCAACTCGCCCGGATCTTGACGTAGGTAAACCTTGAAGTCTGAGTTTGCGTAAGCAGCCTTTGCAGTTTCCGAGGCGTAGTAGTCACTGATCTTTTGGGTGATGGTCATGAAAGAACCACCATGCTTACGAGCAACACGGTAGCCTTCCTCGATGAACTCACCGGCGCGGCCACGACCAAGCAAACGCCAGGCTTCGTCAATGATGCAGAGCTTGCGCTGCTTTTTGTTACCACTCAGGTACATTACCTGGGTTATTCGCATCATCAGAATTAGCAGCACGACCGATTGAAGATCGGGCATCGTATTTAGGGCATCCAGCTCCAGCACAACGAAAGAGTTGTCCAGGTTGACGTTTGAATCGCCTTCAAAGTAGTCGGCGTACATGCCGTCTTTGGTGTAGGAATGCAGCATTACAGCTAAGTCTTTAGCTGTTGCGTGCATAGGGCCGTCATCGCTGTTATCGGCAAGCAAAACGTCAACTACGCTGCTAATAGTCGCTTTGCTGCCATATTGCTCCCAAGTCCGCATGATCGCTTTTTCAAGAACCGCCCGTTGCTTGGCTGATAATGGCCTGTCTGGCGAAGCCATTTGAGCAATCAGCATCTTGAGCAATGGCAACTGCTCTTTGAAGTATTTCGGATCATCATCGCTGATTGAGCTGAAGGGATTTAGACATACCCTGACGTCATCATTACCAAACTCCAGGTATGTGCCTTTAAGCAGCTTACAGAGGTTCTTATAGGAGTGTCCGGCATCAATGATAAATGCACGCCCACCATACCCCAGGCAGCTAAATACCCATTCCTGAGTGAAGAAGGACTTACCGGAACCCGAGGTAGCGCTACAACTCATGTTGTAGTTACCCTTATCGTTATCAAACGGATCGAAGTAAGTGATTTGCCCACGACGACCATTGAACATCATCATCGGCGTCTGCGTACCTTTCCATTCCCCTATCCAGGGGGCAATATTGGTGCACGTCCAGGAAAGGCGCGTATTGAAGTGCCCGAAGATTTGCAAGGCCCGCTTCGATTCCTGGCAAAGCCCCATTGGAAGCGCCCCCAGGAATGAATGTATTGGCGTGTAGCGGCTTTTTGATAACACCCAGCCGAGTGATTCATAAACAGACTTTAAAGCCTGCTCACACTCTTGTTCACGGCCTTGAGGCGTGAACAAGACAATCTGATAGAACGCATCCATCAGCTTATTACCGTTGTCCACCTTCTTGGCCGTATAATCCCAATCGACTTTTCGGTCTTTCCACTGGGGTACGTACTTGGCCATTGGAGAATCGGCCATCTGTGTTGCGCGAACGGATTTGCGAGTCACCTTGCCTTTAGCTGATACCTGGTCAGGTGCGTTCACGGTCAAAGTGGCGATGAAAGGACAAGGGATTCGTAGAATGTTATTAGTAAAGCTACCAATGAGCTGACCATTCTTGAAGCCTGGCCACGTCTGCGGAAACTGACGAACGTGATAAGGCAAGATGGAAAACGCCTGGTCTTTGTGGATCAGACTTGACGCTCCAGAATCGAACAATGCCATTGTGTCATCATCAACAATCTGACTGTTAATCAGATTGTTGTCGTCATAATAAAGCCGTGGCTGAGGCTCCGTAGAGGGATTCAGCAGACCGTTCATTATGTTAATGAACAGCTCAGGCGACATAGACTGCGCATAAATCTTTGCAGAACGCAGTGTCCCTACGGCAGCTTCCCTGGTACGCACCAGACGATCAATATCGTCCTGGTGCACATCAACACCGCTTAAACCCTTCGGAATTGGAATGGTGTATGAAACGACCAGGTGCATGTTGCGCAGCAAGAACGCCTGGTCAGTGAACAGAGAGTTCCACTTACCCTGGCGCATGTATTCAACCCGGTTGTTTCCCAGCGTTTCAAATATTTCAGCGATAGATTTATCTGTCGCGTTGCCTTTTGTTTCAGCCCATCTTTTTAAGATAGGTTCAACGTTAGGATCAGCAATAACTGAAATCTGAATGGTGGTATCCGCCTTGTGTGACTGGTTAAAGAACCCGTTGAGGGTCTTTAACTCTGTCGCGGTAAGGCCTGTGCCCGGGTTAGCGTACAGCATAAAGCCAACGGTATCGCGGTTGTAATAAATACCCGTTTCCGCGTCATAGGCCTCATACGGCAGTATAGAGGCCACAGCGTAGCGCTCTGAAAATGCCTTCAATGATGCCAGTGTTGGTACATCACCAGTGTTTTTAAAACGGACGCCAGGCGGTACATCATTAACCAGGGACGACTTAACTTTGTCGGCAATTTTTCGTTTTACTGCGTGAAAACGATCAGCCAGTGTTACTTGTTGACTACCCATTCAGAATCCCTCAGACGCACGTAAACAAAACCACCGGCATTCAGATCCTTATCTTTGTCTTCCCATGAATTAAACAAAATTCTCAGGACAACAGGCTTCGTTAATAACGGATCACCCGGCGTAGCATAATTGAGCGTTCGATGTGCCTGGCCTACATGCACATGAGTGTCGGCTTCTTTACGCGAACCTTTTTTTTTCTTTTCCTCGTCGTACAAGGTACGTCGATAATCATGGAAACCATCATTTGTCCTGTCGTACACCGTCGATACCGGTTGACAGCCTGACTGTGGAAACTGGCCGCAGGTATATGTAGTTGAACAGCCACTTAAAACAGTCAGGGCTAGGCCCAGGAAAATTAACTTCTTCATTCTTTACGCTCCCTAGTGTTACCAATCAGGTTCTTACCAAACTCGGTACCACCCAACAGAATAATTTCACCAATCCGGTTCGCATCGACCTCGATGATCGGATACATTTCGTTTGCTCGCGCAATGTAATAATCAGCGATTTTTTCCAGTGCGTTACCTGTACCAGTGGCAAGACCGGCCTGAACCGTCTTATTTGGGTCAATGGTTGTTACGTTACCCAATGCACTTGTTGATACCTGCTGATACTGCTGCGAAATTGAGCTGCCCATTCCCGACGCAATACCGGCAAGCAGCGATTTTGCGATCATTGAGCCTTGTTTGCTGACGAGACGACCGCGCAGACCAGCTTTGCCATCTTCACCGGCAACGTACCCCTGCACCCGTTCTTCAATAATGTCGCCATTCACCAGAACGCACGTCAGCGTTTCCAGCCGGATATGTGCCCGTTCGCTTGAAATGTCGCCATGAGCTGCACCAGTGACGTGGCAGTTATCCACGTCACTGTTCCAGAAGTTAGGCAACTGTCCTGCATCCATCAGACGTAGTAGCACCGGCACAGGGTTTGACATAGCCTGACCACCAGTAGGCGCATCCATACCAGATAAAAGGACTGCGGTTGAAAATGCGCCTGTTGGCAAGTAGTGCGATACGTTCTTGGCTTTTTTGTTACCGTCGCCCTGCCCTTGTGCTGTTTCATCGGTCAAACTTATTACCTGAATCCGGCTGATTGGCTGGCCATCCTGATTGACAGCTTGCGTTCCACCGTAAGCACCTGGATTTTGCGCAGGTGGTGGCGGTAACGAGCGATTGACGAATTGTTGCGTTATTTCGCCAGTAGGCTGTTCCTGGTTCTGCCCTGGTATCGGTGCAGGTTGAGCCACAGGAATGGGTGCCGGCGGTAATGAAGTAGCCGGTAGGCCTGCGGATGTCACCGGTGTACCCTGGATGGCAGAGTTAGCGCCCTGATTACCGACCATTCTGGCAATCTCTTCAAGACGATCACGTAAAATTTTATTTTCGGTCTGAAGTTCCTTCAGGCGCTTTTCAGAAAGCGCTATCCATGTTTCTTCAGCACTGACTGAACCGCTACTTCGTGCGGTGAAGTCCCTCATCACCTCCTGGGATTGCTCTTGCTGAATTTCCAACGGAGTAGGCTTACCTCGGTTTGGATCTGACAGCCACATACCACCCATCATAAGGATGATGAAAGCTGAGAACCCACCGACAGCAATGATAAGTTGCTTGCGTTTAGTTTTACCTGGAGCATCCATCACTCACCTCCCAGGGGCTTACGCACGACATAAAGAAACGTGGTTTCGCCTTTTCCAAGTGAAAGCCGCTCCAAAGAAACCGCTTGTACACGGCTACCAAAATCCAGGAACTCTCGCTCATGAAAATTCATATCTGCATCGCTGATATTTTGAATCGTGTAGATTTCGCCAAGCAGGTCGTAACCTGTGTATGTCCTGCGGAGAATGATTTGAGTTTCAGCCCACAGAGGAACCTTTTTCTCGGAGTCTTCGTAGGAATAGCCGTCTACTTGCTCACCTAAAGCCATTCCTTTCATCAAACGTTTTACCCGGTCAACAAAGGGGGTTGAACGGTATTCAGATCCCCGGCCAACGCTCCTGCGTGGCGCGGCAGGTTTCAAAATAATCGTTTCAGACGGTATGTCGTGCTGTTGAGCCACTATCGTATAGGTGGCTCCCATGTCATCCCGGACAAAAAAGCTGAGCGCAGTTGGCGCACCTGGAGCAGGCCGGATGAAAATCTCACCTTTATCTTTATCGGGTTGGATTTCCAGCACCCCAGCCGAACCCCACACTTTATCTAAACGGCCCTCACCCTGAATACTGATCCTGGTTAACTCACGAGAAGAAACCTTCACCGTGATTGTGTCACCATCCTTTACTCTGAATTCCTGTGCAGCATTCGCGCTACCGGAATACAGTAGCATTGCAACGACCATTGCAATGGCTAAAGGTGTCGTGATCATCCATACGAGCCATGGCTGAACAGGAAATGAGCCTGCATCCGCGTAGTGATTATTCATTTTCATTTGGCACTCCACCCTCAAATGAACCAGGCATAACAGCGTCTGTTGTGGCTTCCTGATTCTCGATCATTACTTCTTCATTCGGTTTCACCACCTGGTACGAACCAACAGAATCTTTTTCAAGCTCATTGAAACCAGTTATGGTTAACTTGCCGTTGTACTTGAATCGTAATTCGTATGTTTTCTGGCGCTTACTGACCAGGTGGCTACCGATAAAGCCATTCAGCTCGCCGGTGATGACGGCCACGTCTTTTTTGATATGAATCCCCATCAGGTAAAAAACGCTACTTATGTCGTTGCGTGAAATGCGGTCGTAATCCACCGCAAACCGGGTCTTCATTGCGCTATATACAGACGGATCTGTGTAATGAAGAACGGTATCAAACTGAGCCTGGGCATTCTGTTTGTGGTACGTCAGCAATAGCTGAGAAAAGTACCGGGCCATTTGTTCAATATATGCAGGACTGACTTCGTTACCCTGTACAGAAAATGGCGTATCGACCTGCGGCGGTACCACGATTGTTTTTTCTGAGGTATCAGCAGTCACGACAAAGCCAGCCAGCATCAAGTTGGAGAGTAGGAGCACACCGGCTACCCCCATCCAAAGTGATGCCTTGTAATTGGCATTGATAACTGTTGAACTGTACTTTTGTTTATCCACCTATGTACTCCCGTATGTGCGATGGGATACGCTTTGAAAGCCAAATATCTGAAGGCGTGTACCAATACAGGATCTTCATTAGAAGGCCTCGGCCACCCTCTTCTTTGAGGTAGGCGTAACCACGACCAAACACAATCGCCAACACCACACCCATGAGAAACATATTCAGCACCCCGCCGACTATCAGCCAAAAGATAACCAAGATGGCGCTGTCGGCTTCCCACATAAACATCAGTGGTGGTGCATCCAGATTCCGTGGAATCCAGTAATCTTCTTCGTCCATATCCACCTCGCTTTTGCGAAGGGGTTAGCCTGGCTAACCCCATCTGTTGCAATTACTGTTAAATCGTCGCACTGGTGAACAGGGCGTTAACGATGGTCGGGCCAAGCACCCCGAAGATCGCCAAGAACACACCGATAACAGCAGGCAACGCTTTACCAGTACCTGCACCGATACCCAGGCCAATCAGACCGCCAACAATGGCAATAGAACGACCGAGATAACCTGTAGCTGCGGCATAGATAAAGTTGTAGAACGCCTGGAACTCGGTACCGCCAGTACCGCCACCAATACCGATAGAAGCGGCAAGAGCAAGCTCAGGTAGAAACGCGAAGGCAAACATCAGCGCGGCTGCGAAGTAGCCCCGCTTCTGTCCGTTTTGTTGCAATGAAATTGCAGTTTTCATCTTTATTAACTCCATGAAGTTTGAGATTGAGGCTAGTCAAACAGGCCGCTGCCCTAATCGCCTCTACTAGGACAGCGACACTTCGGTTAATCGACTGCGTAAACCTCGACGCGCCGATTTTTGGCCCGTTGCTCTGCGGTACCGTTAGGTTCCGCGTAGCAACAAAGACCATGTCCATAGGCCTCGATCTGCGTAGCAGTCGATTTGGCCGTTTCAAAGAAATCCTTCACCTTAGTGGCTCGACGTAATCCCAGCCAGTTGTTGTAGGGTTCACTGCCAACATTGTCGGTATACCCGTGTATCTCAACTGCCTTGCCTGGTAACTCATCAAGGGCAGCCAAAAGGGTTAATTTGGCATCAGCGGTAATCACGGAGCTGTCAAAATCAAAGTAAACCACTGCAACTGGCGGGACAGCAGGCACAGCTTTTGTGTTCTCAGGCTGGGAAGGTGACTTCTTACTATCCGTCTTGCTTTGTGAAGACGACGTTTGTTTCTGCTTGTCCAAAGCAGAAACACCGCCGTCAGACGTTGCAACTTTAAGGGAGTCTCTGACGATCCCGGTGATCGGCTTGTCATCTGAATGCTTTACTGACACGAAGGATACCGGCGTTTTTGGGGTTGCGGCCTCGCAACTCCAAGCACCGCCGTTCATGTCGCAGAACACAAACTCGGCGGGATGCCCTTCACTCTTACCAGGAACCTGCTTAATACCTAGTTCATGGGGAACTTCACGGTTCGGCAGGCTTGTGCATCCCGCCGCTAACAAGGCGAAGATAACGCTGATAAACGCGCTCGGCGTACTTTTGACGAAGGTTTTCTCTTGTTTCATTTTTTCCTGTACCAGCATTGTAAGCTCCAACAGCGCGCCAATTATTCCCAAACACCTGTATGGATTGGGAAAGTATCCAGGCACCCACATGAATATTCGTGCAAGGGTCGAATAGGCTTTGTTCAGAAAGGCCGTACTTTTCCAGCTTTGGAAACCAGAAAGAGTTGATTTGCATTATCCCAACATCACGCGACTTGTCGCGGTTGTTGTGATTAACGGCAAGCGGATTCAAACTACTTTCTTGTTCCGCAATTGCGTAGAGAAGCCAGGGATCAACTTGATAGCGCGTCCCTGCGTCAACCCAACAGTTGCTTGAATTTGCTGCTTCCGGCAGCTCGTTTGCTAACAAAGGGTTAGCAAACGACACCGCGACTATACATGAAATCCCATATTTGCGCAACATTTGTACAATTCAACTTAGCCAAGTTTGAACAATCAAAATACTATACTTTGACGCATCATAACGCAAGCTTTATTGCTGTTCAACTGGCTCATGCAAAAAAACAAAACATTTCCGCAAATTCTTTACGTCATCCGGTTTGAAGGTCGAATCAAGGTGCTTGATTCGACCAGACTTCCGTTCACGCTTGTAACGAGGCCATTCTTCAGCATCAAATAGTTTCTTGTAGTGAAGGTGATCAGCGGCCCGATCAAAGAGGTAAAACACCCCTGCGTACAGCTTTGCCTCCAGGGCCGCCGAGTGGTTCATAAAACTTATATAGATGCGCTTGGTATCCTTACGCCAGCGTTCATACTCAAGTGCAACCCAATACCCCCTGGGCGATCTCATGATTACATCCGGCTTCTCCTGGTGCTCGGGTAAATCAATGTGCCTATCCCATATAACCTCTTCAAACTGGTCAAGGCGGTTCAGTACAGCGTACTGAACCGCCATGTCATGGATAATGTGTGAATATCGGCCAAGGTGCTGAACCCTGGTCGTTGCCTTCGATATGTCCCTACCCTGCACTTCGAGATAAGCAAGGCCTGCACTTGTTAGCATCACATAACGTTCGTTTTTCGTGTGCACGTTCTTGAATGACTGGATCACGCCGTCAGACAAAAGTGCATTGAAGAAGCGATTGGCATTCACTGCGTTACTGCCAATTCGCTTAGCCAATAGATCAATGGAAGAAAAACGGAACTCAAGAAGCCAATCGAGTACAAGCCGCGTCTTTTCTTCTTTTATTGCCTTCGGGTATTTGAGGCTTGTATCTCGCTTCTCAATCAACATAGGCACAACGTCCTTAAATCGGTTAAACGACAGCACAACGCGCCAAGCGAAGTGCCGCTACTATCAGCGAATGCTGTGGCATTCGCCATGCGTTCTTGCAGCCACTTCGGAGCATCAGAGTAACTACGATGCTCGAAGCGCTGACAGCGTTTGCTACAGCAAACGCAACGCCGTGTTGCCTGCTGACAAGATGCAGGCGTCACACGGCAGCAACCGTTCAGGTTGCGGATGCCGAACCCGCTGGCATTGCGTTCAGCAAGCCAGCAGGTTCGGAGGTCGCCCCGGCGACCGGAACCCCGGCGCAGGCTCACGCCCCCGCGTGAGACAGGCCAAAAGCGCCGCCCACGGCGCGTTGGCCGATGCGGTTCCAGTCGAAGGCGTTCAGCCGAAGACAGGAACTGTTAAGCAGTCTCGCCCTAGCGAGGCGGCTTAACACCGAAAGGACGACAGGTGAGCGCCCACGCTCGCCTGAAGGACAGGGAAGCGAAGCGGTGCCCCAAGGCATCCCTGTCCTGTGCGGCCTGCCGCCGTCGAGGGGAGTGACAACGAGCCTTGACCCCCCGCTTTCGGTGGTTGGGCGTCCAGCCCAATCGCACATAGCCGAACGGCTATGTAGCGACGAGGACAGAAGCGAAGCGTAGGGACGAAGCCCCGCAAAGCGGGGGGTCAAGGCTCGGTCGGTCACGACTGAGCCGAAGACGGCGGCAGGGTGAATTGCAAACGGCGCTCGCGTCCAGCGAGCACAGTGCGGCAAGAGGGACTCGTCCCTATTGCTAAGCGGGGCGCTCCCCCGCGTGCAATGGTGAATTTGACGTAAGCCCGCCGTCCAGAAGGGCTTTAAGTCAAAGAGGCGTAGCCTAGCGCACCTGGCGGCGCTCCCGCCTGGTGTGCCTTCAGTGAAGCATGATGCAGGGCACGCGACAGCGTTTTGCATTGTGCTGAACCTCTTTTTACCATCAAAAACACAGTCAATTCTATCATCAAACTTACACTCAATAAAGATTGATGATAATATTGTGCTAGAAAATGATGGTAAAAAGGTGTATGTAGCGGCCTTTTTTCCGGTCGGAAAAGACCGGCCAGGCCGCTACACAAATGCGAGGACAAACAGAAATGCCAACATCACAACCTGAGTACGCCGTACTCAACTGGTTCGGCCAGGTGAATTATGCAATGATGGAATGGACGAATGATTACTGGTGGCCTGTTTGGGCTGGCATCGTATTCATAGGCTGCCTCATTAGCATGGCTCCCCTGAGCACTCACCATGAGCAGCCGTTCCACCAGATCGTTTTCGTCTGGATACGAAAAACGATCTTGTGGCTTGGAGCAATATTGCTCCTGTTGCCTTTCATAATGTTGTACCTGTACGACATGACCACTCAGAAGCAGTTGGCCGATAGCCAGCAAGTCTGGCTTCAGTGGTTCCTGAACCTCGCCGTGCAAAATTGGTTTACTCTGTTTGCCGCAGCCGCTTCCGGCTGGATGATACGCTTTATGCTTTTGCGGTATGCACTTCCTGCTTGGTCGGGAATACTTCGCAAACTCCGCAATACACAGACAGACGATACGCCTACGGATATTCGCCTTGAAGCAAGTCGTTTCAACGTGAAGGATTTCCTGCCATCGAAATACTATAAAAAAGACGCCATCTTGGTTGGCCTTAGCGAAGAAGATAAACCGATTCATATTCCGGCTGACACCTGGTATGAAACGAACATGCAGGTGATCGGCCCTACTCGGTACGGTAAAGGCGTTATCATGGGTGGGCTTATGGATCAGGCAATTCGCCGTGGCGATTGCCTGTTCTATATAGATCCTAAGAAGGATAAGTTTGCCCCGCATGTCATGTACCAGGCCTGCAAGGCTACTGGTCGAAAATTTTATTATTTGACGCTCCATGATGATGGCATCGGCAAATGGGCACCGTTTGCGGGCGGTACAGATCGGGACGGTCTGACACGCCTTGAGACTGCTTTTGGTTTGGACTTTACCGGCGACCCCGGTACCGACTACTACAAGTCACAGGAGCGGAAAGAGCTGGAAAAGGCGTTTCGTCAAACTCGCCAGGTGGAAGTTTTGAAAAGGCTTATGGAAGAAACGGATGCAAACCGCATCAACGCAGAGCTTGCCCGGTGGTCAAACATCGAAAGCCTCTGCCCGAAAAAGGGTAGCGGCTTTAGCATTGAGAAGGCATTGAAAGAAGGTGCTGTTGTCTATGTACAAGGCAGCCTGGATGATTCCGTAGTTAAGACTGCAACAAAGATATTTATCGCTGAACTAATCCAGGAAGCTCGCCGCCTGGATAAAGAGCGTAAAACCCACTTGACCGCAGTCATTGACGAAGTGAGCTTTTTGGCATCTAAGACGCTTGCCCAAGCGCTTGCTACGGCAGTGGGCTTCCGGGTTAATTTCGTTCTGGCATACCAATCTCAGAACGACTTGCTCAACATTGACGATAAAACGGTGAATCCGAAGTATGTACACCAGAGCATCAATGTGAACTCGCAGATAAAAGCGGTTTATGGTGGTGCTGACTTCGAGACAGCAGAATGGGCAGCTAACCTCTCCGGTACCATCATCAAGGAAGTTACCAGGATGGAGAAAACCGACATTAGCAATACTGGTGGCGAGACGTGGGACAACCAACGATTTGTCGGCGCACAAGAAGAAAATTTCATCAACACCAATATGGTGCTTACCCTCCCTCCAAGGGTCTGTGTATTTGTTCAACCACGACACCTGGCATCAATATGCTTTAGCTCGTTCGTTCCAGTGAAGGATATGAAGGCTCTTGACGAATACCTGGAGCATAAGGAAAAGGTATACACCCCTCCTGCTCAACCGGCCAACGTCAGTGACGACGAACCGCAGGAAAACACAGGTATTGATACCGTTCCTGAAGAATTCTCTGCCCCTAAGAGAAAAGAGGAAAAACCAGTTTCGCAAGCGAAACCAGAAAACAAAAAGCCTTCAGATGCAGAAGACGGTAAAAATAAAAAGGATGATAATGTCGTCCAGTTCAGGGGTAAAAAGGCCGCCGATAAAGACAGTCGGCCAGAGCCAACTAAAGGTATCGACAACCCTGAATTTTTTGAAGACCAAGAATCGGATAAGGCTAAACCGAACGAATCCGCTCCAACAAAACCTGCCGGAAAACCGAAGCAAGTAAGCGAGGAAGAGAATAAGCCAGATTCAGCGGCAGAACCTACCCCGGCGCAACTGGACGAATCCGAAGACGACACCAGTAACGACTCGGATGAAGCCGCCAAAAAGCGTGAAAAGAACCGTGCACGGAAGGCGAAACAAAAAGCCAAAAAGCAAGCTGAAACAGAAAATTCCGCGCCGGAAGAAAAGCCAGTTTCGCAAGCGAAACCCGATGCAGAAGGTAAGCCAAACGAAGCTGAAAAGGCAAAGGCTGCCATTGAGCTGCCGGATGATTTTGCAATGGACTTCGGGGGGCTTAATCTGAAAAGTGACGATAAAACAATGAGTCTGCTCAATGATCTTGAAGAAGATGAAGACAAATAAAAAAGGGGGCTAAGCCCCCTTTTTTATTCTGTCTCAACCACCCACTCTTTAAACTTCTCTGCGTAACTTTTCATGATAGCCGGATTAGCTACCCGCCAATCCGGGTCATGCCTATCCAGCATGGAAGAATAACCGGTTTTATCAATCAATTTAACCAACTCATCTGGCGTGAACAAGATTCTCAGGGCTGCCGGTTTTTGTTTGGTATCTGGATCAGATTTCGCTTGCGAAACTGATTCGTCTGTCGGGTCTTCTTGCTTCGGCTTTTTGTCATATCTCTTTCGCGCAAAGAACTCCTTCGCGTTAAATTCACCACGCTCTATCAAGTCAATTGCCTGTTGCTTCTTATCCGAGCGAAGCCCTGAAATCTTTTTGAGCAACGTGTAATCACGGAGCTTTCCTTCTCTGGCCAGTGCGCGGATCTCAGGCTCGTATTTAAGAATCGCTGTATTCTTACTTACCCAGGACGGCGTGACACCCAGTTCTTGTGCAGCTTGCTCGATGGCGTTTGTAACTCCCTGGCTCTTCAGGTACTCGATGCGCCCATTTATAAATTCAGCCTTCTCTACCGGGTTTAGATCCTGGCGGTGTAAGTTCTCCGTTAACTGGTGGGCGTAGATTGCATCATCTGTAAGCGCTTCTTCGTCCTCCACAATGACTGCCGGTATGGTTTCTTTACCTGCTTTTTTGGACGCCTGCCAGCGCCTTTCACCAGCAATGATCATGTAAGCAGGCTGGCCATCCGGGTTACGCCGCACCCGGATAGGCTGAATAACACCTACAGCCGCAATGCTACTTGCTAGTTCTTCCAGTTTTTCAGGGTCAAAATCTTTACGTGGCTGATTCGGGTCAGGCACCAAATCTGATAGTTTTAGTTGCTGTAATTTTTCCATTGTTACGTCCCTTGAGGTTTTAATTTCGCTTGCGAAATCGGTTTAAGCTGGCCCCGATTATACAGGGCAACGATCACAAGACACAGAATTCAAAATGTATTACTATGATAAATCAAAATAGGTCAAAACGATACGGGAAAGGTTAAAATGAAACTAATGATCGTAGAAAGCCCTAACAAAGTGAAGAAGATTAAGGGCTACCTTGGTGATGGCTGGCGAGTATCAGCCAGCGTAGGCCACATTCGTGACCTACCAGACAAGGAAATGGGTGTAGAGCCTCCTGACTTCAAGCCAAAGTATGTTGTGAGTCCAGACAAGAAAAAAGTGGTCAGCGACCTCAAAAGCCTGGCTAGTGGTGCCAGCGAGGTTTACCTGGCAACAGACCCTGACCGGGAAGGTGAAGCCATCGCATTTCACCTGAAAATGTGTCTTGGCCTTACTAATCCAAAGCGGGTGACTTTCACTGAAATTACAAAGTCTGCAATCTCTAAGGCCATCCAGAACACCAGGATGATTGATAACAACCTGGTATCGGCTCAAGAATCCCGCCGAGTCCTTGACCGGATCGTAGGCTATCACATCAGCCCCCTACTCTCACAACAAGCGGGAATTCCTCTAAGTGCTGGTCGTGTTCAATCGCCAGCAGTGAAACTAACCGTTCTACGGGAGCGTGAGATAAGAGAGTTTCGCAAGCGAAACTACTATGTAGTTGAAATTCACCTGGCCAATGGATTAGCGGCGACATTAGATGCAAAGGGATGGTGTGAAGATGGTAAACACATTTTTGATAAAGCAGTTGCTGAAGCAATTGCCGAAGCAAATAGAGTTTTTGTCAGCAAATCTGTCGTAGAAGAAAAGGAAGCAAAACCCCGCGCACCGTTCACCACATCCACCTTGCAGCAGGCCGCATCAAGCATCCTGAAGTTCACTCCCGCAAACACAATGAAGTACGCACAAGCCCTCTTTGAACAAGGTGCAATCTCTTATCATAGAACTGACACCCCAAATCTATCTGAGGATGCGTTTTGCCTGGTAAAAGAGTTTCTGACCAGTATTGGTAAAGACACTCAACAAACTCAATTGAAGTGGGCAACCAAAGAATCAGCGCAAGAAGCGCATGAAGCTATCCGGCCAACAGATCCAGCAGACGAAAACTGCGGAGAAACGGAACAGCAACGTAAACTGTATCAACTCATTCGTGAAAGAACGCTGGCAAGCGTAATGCCTCCTGCTGTCGATATTGTGACCAGTATTGAGTTCACGACGGTCGATGAAATCACCGCTGGTGAAGTAGTTTCGCAAGCGAAATTCACCGTATCAGGTAAAGTGCAAAAATATCCTGGTTGGCGAGTTATTGCGGAAATAGAAAAGCCTGGATCAAACGATAATGAGCTTCCAGCAACGGCTGAAGAAGGAGAAGAGTTCGATGTAGAAACCAATCTTCTAACGAAATCGACGGAGCCGCCATCAAGATTTACCGAAGCAACGCTGATAAAAGCACTCGAAAAATTAGGAATAGGGCGTCCATCAACCTACGCCAGCATCATGGAGAACATCAAGAGCCGTGGATACATCATCATTGGTGATGGCAAAAAGAAATCTGACAACAAGATTAGACCAACAGAAACTGGCGAAATGCTGGTCGATGCCTTGGACGCTATGACCTTTATGAACCTAGACTATACCCGCATTTTGGAAAGTCACCTGGATAAAATAGCAGCGGGCCAATCAAATTACTTCCAGTTAGTTAAATCGGTATATTCCTCAATAACAAGCGAAGCGAAGAACATAAAAATTGATTCCCTGGTTGAAACGGCGGACTGCCCACAATGCGGGAAGGCAGTTAAACGCTTGAAGTCGAAAAAGAAAGGGGTAGGGCACTTCTGGGTTCATATGGAAGAGGAACACGGCTGTGAGGACTTCCTGGATGATGATAATGGTATACCCGTTTACCGGGAGAAGTATGATTCGCCGGTAACGGACTGTCCTGGTTGCGGCAATGAAATTAAGCGCCTGAAGAAGAAAGACACTGATGACGAATATTTTTGGGTGCACACTAACGAGAAGCACGCAAAAAACTGTGTGAAGTTCATCAAGGATCAAGATGGCACACCAATAGTTATCAAAGACGAATCCAGCGAATGTCCGGGCTGTGGCAAACCTGTTATCCGCCGCTATTCACAGGCCAAGGATTTTCATTTTTGGGTTCACCAAACTCAGTCCCATGAAAAAGGATGTCATAAGTTCATCAATGATGCTGACGGTAGGCCAGTGATAGAGCAGGGGGCTTGAATGTTTGCTTTCCATCTATTCCGGCGCACACCAAGTAATGAACCTCCTAAGCGAGATTCACCCCGTAAGGCGACACTACCCATTAAAGAAGACATGGAAATAGAGGCCTGTTGTAATGGCAACGTACTTACAGGGCCGACATTATTCTATGACGTTGACGGGGTTCTACATCCCAACGATACAGGCAACCTTTCTTGCGCTGATTTTCTAACGTCAATCACCAGTCAGATACCTGGACTTCAATTGGTAATGTCGTCTAACTGGCGGGAAACAATGGATCTCGAATTCTTTCAAAGAATATTCCCAAAGGAGATTGTAAACAGAACTGTAGGTTTCACACCTGTTCTGTCAGCTCACCCATACAGAAGGCAACGGGAAATCGAAGTCTTCGCTAGTTACTTTGGTATCTCCATGTTTATCTGTATCGACGATCAGGAAAGGCTGTATGAACCCGGCTGGCCCAACCTTCACCTAATCGAACGAAGCAGAGGCCTTGATACATTCAGTACAGAAAAAATAGTGAAATATTTCAGTGAGGGCAGCCAATGACGGTTCTGCGAATCAAAGACCACGATCTAATGACCTGGGAAACCTGCGCAATGAGCGAGGTGAGAAAGGGAGACGTGTTCTATACAGAAGAAAATGGCTTGAAAGGGCCGGTACTCATTGCTGAAGACAATGCAAAACAGGTACCGCACCCAAGGCACAAAAACAAAATGGTCTGGAACGTTAAAACAAAGCCTTTTTAATCTACCTCTCGGCGATGTGTACCATTCACAATAGAATGGTACACATTTTTATTTCCCATACGTGCAGCACCATCAGCTTCGACTTCCATTATCATTTCAATTGGAACAAAAATACCGAGTTCGTTTAGCCGATTACGGTAGGATTCCAAGGTACTAGGGTGGGACACCTCATCAAACAAATTCGAGTAGATATACTCGTCGCTATCCTGGTCATCTTCTTCAATAACCATAAAGAACCCGTTCAAAGGTTTATCATATCCCAGCAAAACGGTGATAGGTTTCCCCTGGTAAAGCGTTTTAAAAAAGTGTCGTGACATTCCTAAGTCCTCATTCTTTTATAGCTTCATCGAGAAGAGCACCAAAGGCGCTCATTGCCTGACAGTAATTCTTATAGGACGAAGCGTAGCTGTCGGGTATTAGAACGGTTTCAAGGTCTGTGTAGCTCAGGATACCGACCATCACCCCTTAAGTCCCTACTTTGAGCAACACAGCCGCTTCAGTATATAGATGCCCCTTGTATTCCCATGTGGCCAGCTCGGCCACCGCTTCATCACGGCTCACAACCTGTGTTTTCATCACTCGTTCTCCTTCTTATCCGATTTGGTTGCTGATTTGCTGGCCCCAGCTTGCTTGCTGCCAGGCGTTGCTTTCTGACGGCTTTTCGTTGTTAACGAATCAATCACTTTCCGGTTTTGCGCTCCCTGCTCTTCCAATGTCTTAACCTGGTTGGAGAGCTGTCTAGCTTCGCTCTGAAGCGTAGCGTTCTCAGTCTTCAAGACCTGTGCATCAGTTACAGCTTTTTCTTTTGCAGCTTCAAGCTCGGAAACAACTTTGGTAAGCCGTGCTATCTCAGACTTGAATTCATTGCGCTGTTCGGTTACTTCCTTCAGCTCTCTATGACCAGCTTCCACGGTTGCACTGAGTTCACCATTCACGCGAGACAACTCAGCCTGCGCCTGGCGAAGCTGATCCAGCTTATCCAGCGTACCCCGCGCTTCTGCCTTGCTCTCCTTTAAATCGTCCCTCAGGCCGGCAATCGTCTCCTGTAGGTCATCATTGCGTTGTTGTAACGCTGCAACCTTCCGGCGCTCTTCATCAGCCACACCCTGGAGCTGAGTAAGCTCACCCTTGGCTGATGATACAAGTTCGTCTTTGGCCAGCAGGTCAGCCTCAAGACGCTCAATCTCGGCCAGGGCTTCGTCACGTTCTTTATTGGCAGCCTCGATATTAAACCTGCTCTCTTCCTTCAACTTTTCAAATTGTGCGGTCGCCAGGGCAGAAGCCGCCTTCCAAAGATCCGCACCAAAGCGTTCAAGTGCACCTTTAATATCTGAAGGCATTTCCAGGACGGCCACGGTCGTAGCTTCACGCTTTTCTTTCCACTCCCGGAGCACCGGCGAGATCGTTGCAAACGAACCGCCACCAAGACGCTCACGTACCGCCTGCATACTTGGATTCACACCTTCGGCAACCAACTGCTCAGCTGCATCAATAATTTCTTGTTTTGAAATGGCCATTGTCGCTTTCCCCTTGGCTGTATGTAATTGTATGTATGTATTATACATACCTATACATACAAAGCAAACAAAAATGCAGCAACGTCACCCAATTTCGCAAGCGAAACTGAATGGGTGAATGGCTAAAGAGGTCGTTTATTTGGACACAAGGCCTGCGTCTGGCCAGCTGGGATCTGTGACCAGATAAGAAGGGGATGAATAAGACAGGAAAGGCGACCGCAGCCGCCAGGGAGAGAGTTTAGGAACGATTGCGAGAAAACGGGTTTAATTTTTCTTTCAGCCCAGCTTGAACGGCATCCTTGTACATAAAATATAAAACCACGGCGAACATAAAGTTCAGATAAAAAATCACATACAAGTCGAGAACCTTGAAATAATACTGAATCCCAAACCAAGCCAAGACAAATAATTTCAACCAGGCAATGCCCTTGATACCAAGGTGCTTATAAAAAAAACGAGCAATGAAATTCCATTCCTTGCCTCCGTTTTCCAAGATTACTTTGGTAATAAATAGGTCTACCACATTTAAAGTGACAAACAACACATATCCCAACAACATCCAATCGTGCAATGACATAACGCCTCCGTTTTTTTTTCGTGTCTTATAAACGTAGTCTAATTCGACTATCGTGCAGTATTCATGTTGTGGACAGCTCTACGAGTCGTGTGCATTGAGCATGGACGATCCCTACGGGACGTGTGGACAAAGCATGAATGGCAAAAACAGCCATTCACACTTTGACCACACTGTCGCCCACACTCACTACACACTCTGCCCACAACTCCGTGATCAATAACAAATAACAAATTGTTTAATATTTTTTTAGAAACCATTATTCAGTCAGGTGGTGGAATAGCCAAAAGTCTTTTCATGGCCAAGGTCAAATAATCCATAGCATCCAGCAAATGTAAGGCTAACTGCCTATGACTCTGGTTAGATTCAGTACCGCGCTCACTACCAACCCCTGATTTAACCGCTGAGGCCCTCTGCACCCTGACGGGGGCAGGTATCTGATGTGCACCATATTTAACATTTTCGGAATTTGCTGTAGCCATTGGCACTACATTGCTGGTCGGGTCTGCTGTCACTTCCTCGATGACGGCTGAATACTTGGCAACTGTCTGCCGGGAAAGCCTTGCAGCGGCTGCGATAGCCGTCTGCGTGAGCTTCTGGCCCTTTTGTACCAGCAACCTTGCAGCGGCCCGTATGCGGGATTCTGTGGCCTTCTGGCGGGTCTCATGGGTTCGTTTGGCAGACAACCTCTGCTTCTCTTGAAGCGGTAGGTCTGGATCTAGGCCCATAACCCCACGATGGCACCTGCTGTTGCCCGTATAACGATCCCACGTCCATCTGGCGACACTTTTGACAGTGCTCTTCACCTGAGCAACTGATAGGTTCATGTCGAAGCCCCGGCGCTTGAAATTGTTATGGTTGTGGGCGTAGGCATCGAGCAAACGAATAAATGAATGGAAAGTACCTTGTTCCCGCTCACGATTAACTATTGAGTAAGCGTAGAAACGTAGCTCTTCAAACAACATGCAATGCCGTGAGTGTGAAACTGAGTCCAGATTTGGCCCTGTGCTCCACAATGGCTTGACCGCCAGGTCAACGTAATCAGCAAGTTCGCCCAGGTCATAAACTGCGTTGTGAATCTCCCAGGTGTTCCACCAAGGATGGCCAGGCGTTTTGGCGACAGGGCCGCTGTAAGACGGATCTGCGCCTAATCGTGCGGCCATAGCCTCGTAAACGGCCTTCATATAGGCAATAGGCTTCGATCTGGCGCTTTCAGAGGTGCATACAGGGGGAATTGCGTAGAACAGGTGTGCGTGGCCATTCTTGCGGTTTGTAACCACAATATTCGGGGCCGGAAGTCCTTCATCATCCCAAACAAAGGGATTTGAATGGTCAAGGTCAAAGACAAGCCAAGAGACCATGCCAGGACGGTTGACCTGCATGTAAGGGTAGCGAATAGCGTACTCACGCGGCCTGACTTTGGCTGCGGTCTTATTATCGCTGCAACGCGGCAGATACGGCGCTTCGTCAAACAGACGATTTAACGCTGTACCAGGCTTAAAGTAGCGCTGTTCTAGTGCTGCTGAGCTATGTGCGCTCACCAAAACCCCCGGTTAAAGGGGGTCTACCTGACGAAAAAAACCCCAATTCTTACTCCAAACTTGCAAAGGGGCTTTGAACTACCTAGAATAGAGGAACGTGTCCACGCTGTTTCGCCAAAAACAGCATGACACCCTGGTAGAACAAACCCGGTGAATGTACGCCCGGTGTTTAAACGGACGATGTAACCGCCCTGCGGTTAGGTGCTGGAAAGTTCTACATAGCAGATACCTCCTTGTTGTTATTGCGGGTGTCTGAAAGCTCAGTTCTCGCGGTCTGCCAAACCAAAGAACTGAAGATAACCAGGGTGCCAACCCTAGTAACAGCAAAGAAACATTTCGCACTCGCCAAAGTGCTTACCAAACTTCCCAAATACATCATTGACCCACCTCCAGGTGGGTTTTTGCTTTCTGGCCGCCACAGCCAGGTAAACCCGATTCCTTACGAATAGCCAATACATACACCTGACTACGATTTGCGATCAGTTGGTACAGGATATGGAAATCGTCGGATTTCAATAAACGACAGCCCTGAAGGGCTGGTTCGGCAGACATGCCGACATTGAAAGGATCTGGTATCAATGATGATTCGATGATCCTCAATGCTTTGGCCGCATCAATTTTGGCCATTGCCTGAAGATCATTGAATACGTCACTGTGATATACCGCTGTCCATGCTTGGGGCATTATCAGAACCCCAAGCTTTGTTGCAGTTGGTTGTGAGAAATAGCGTCATTGGCCGATTGCCCTATACGGTGTAACGCCATTACTTCTGTACGAAGCCGCTCCATTTCATCAAGCATTGCTTCAAAGCTATGGATGTTCAAAACCACCGCTACAGGCTCTGCTCTGCTCATTACTACAAAGCGATCATTCTTCCCTTCTGCCAGGCTTTCAAAGTGACCTGATCCGCGTCGAGTTAAAGCTGTTAGGCTGATTAATTGATCTGAGCGCTCTATCAATGCTGCCATTGTAAACACCTCAAAAATGCACATATTGATGCACAGTGTAGATCCGCAGACCTGCAAAATCAATAACTTTGATGGTGCAAAGTAACTGACTTGTTAAGATCGCTAGGAATGGTCACAAGGCCTGCGCCTGGCCGTCCAGGATCTGTGACCACAACTATGGACACAACCAAACCCCGGCCGATCGCGCTGCGTGTGACCAAATACCTATGGGCACAACCTTACCCGGCCCGGGCCTCC
>Ga0172382_10002379_pt1 | contig 31647 bp, 31 predicted proteins | sample Leawel138RmetaG_FD_122245 | JGI IMG/M metagenome (GOLD analysis project Ga0172382, IMG submission 122245) | Leachate microbial communities from a municipal landfill in Southern Ontario, Canada - Leachate well 138R metaG | ecosystem: Engineered > Solid waste > Landfill > Unclassified | place...
AGTTGACGGGCAGGTACTCCTGATAGCCGCCGTGGCGGCCGAAGCCCGCCCAGACGCCGTGCGCGCACAGCTGCTCGTTGCCTTCGTGACATTGCCTGCACGCCCCATCGCCCCAGCTGCCGAACACCACCACCTGATCGCCCTCCGCCAGCCCCGCCGACTTCGGAACCGCCGATCCGACTCCGTCGACCCAGCCGGCGACCTCGTGTCCGGGCGTGATGGGAAAGTCCATCGAAAGACCGTTGTCGAAATAGCCGTCGATCAGCTGGAAGTCAGTGCGGCACATGCCCGCACCGCCCACCCGGACGAGCACCTCCTCGGGACCGGGAGACGGCACATCGACCTCTTCGAGGCGCAGTGGCTGCTTGTACCCGTACATGCGGGCGGCCCGCATCTTCATGTGACACTCCTTCGCCCGGGTCGAAGGTATCGTCACCGGGACGCGCTGCTGCTCGCATCCGCCACTGGCCAGTGCGATCAGGTGGCGAGCTCGGGCAGCGAGTGTTCGAGTTGGCTGCGTGACCTGATCCCCAGCTTCGCGAACACCTTGCTCAGGTGGTACTGCACGGTTCTCGCGCTGATGAACAGGCGCGCCCCGATCTCCGGGTTGGACAGCCCGTCCCTGGCCAGCCGGGCGATCTGCGCCTCCTGCGCCGTCAGCGCGGCCACCCGGGAATTGGTGCGCTTCTGTGCCGTCTCCCCGGTGGCCAGGAGTTCCACCCGGGCCCGCTCTGCGAAGGCGTCCATCCCGATCGAGTCGAAAAGATGATGCGCACTGCGCAACTGGGCCCGCGCGTCCACGCGCCGGCGGCGACGGCGTAACCATTCGCCGTACAGCAGATGAGCCCGGCCCTGGTCCGGCCCCATCCCTGCGCGCCCGAGGCGTTCGATCGCCTCCAGATACAAGGCTTCAGCGGCGTCGCCTTCGGTGGTCAACGCGCGGGATCGCGCCTCGACGCCGAGCCCCCAGTCCGTACCGCTCGGTGTCGTCATCTCCGTCAGTCGTTCGAGGGCGGCGGAGGCGACGGCGTCATCGCCGGTTCGGGAGCCGGCCTCGACGAGCTCGATGAGGGCCCAACCCGCCGATGTGCAGTCACCGGGATAGGAGGTGGCGTAGACAGCGGCCTCCGCCGCCGCGTGGTACCTGCCATGGCCGTTCTCCAGAAGAGCTGTCGCCCAAGCGTTCACAGTCAAACCGATGCCCTCGCCGCGATGTTCGGCGTTATGGATGGCCGTCGATCCCAGTCGCTGAAGGTGGTCCCGGCGGCCGCTCATCGCGGCCAGGCTGAGGGCACCGTACGGGGTCAGGTTGTTGCCCATGGCGTCGATCGCTGCCGTCAGTTCGTCGATGGCGCGTGCGGCCTCGCCGAACCTCCCGGTAAACAGCAGCGGCGTGATGAGGCAACTCAGCGCCAGGGGAAGCTCGCTGACCGCCCCGGTGTCTCGGGAGAGTTGAACGTGACGGACCGCCAACGACATCAGCCGGTCCAGATCCCAGACGTGTGCCGCCGCGACACATGCCAGGAACATCCAACGCAGCTCCTGCTCGGTGGTCATGCCCGGGCCGTAGATGCGCAGTGCTTCGCGCACGTTGGGCAGGCCCTTTTCGAAACCTGCGCTGTGTTGTGTGGTCATCCCGTCGAGGAGAAGGTCCGCCGCGCCGGGGGTGTTCAGTGACCGGGTGGCTGCGCTGGCCGCCTCGGACACCTCGAGCACTCCGCCATCGACCGCAAGACGTCCGGCGAAGATCGCCGCGGACAGTGTGTCGAGGTAGGTTTCGCGTGCCAGCGTCGGATCGATGCTCTCGAGTCTTCGGGCGGCGCCGAGGAGCAGCGGGGCCGCATCGTTCCCGTGGTTGCTGATGAACGCGAGCTGGGCACGGACGAGATCGGCTTGGGCGCGTTGAAGTTCGGTCATCGGTGCGGCGTCGGCGACCTTCAGCAGGTCTTTTGCGACGTCCAGCGCCCCCGCCTGTGCTTTCGCCGACGCCGCGGCGATCGTTCGGTCGCACCGGTTCGACGGGTCGAGGGTCAACGCCGACGCCCGTTCCAGAAATGCGGCCGCAGCGGCGACACCGCCGCGCGCACGCACTCTGGTCGCGCAGCGTTCCAGTTCCGCGGCCACCTCGTCGTCCGGGCCGATGGCGGCGTGACCGAGATGCCACGCGCGACGGTCCGGGTCGAGCTCACGGTCGATGACCGCGGCCAGCGCGCTGTGGATCAACTGCCGGTCGGACAGCGCGACGGATCGATATGCGGTGGAGCGGATGAGGGGATGACGGAACCGGACGCGGCTACCGATCTCTGCCAACCCGGCCTCCACCGCGGGCACCGCGGCATTCGTCTCGATGCCGAGCACTTCGGCCGCCCGCCACAGCGTCGACGCGTCCCCGGCCGGTTCCGCGGCGGCCAGCGCCAGCAGCCTGCGCGTCGGCAACGGTAGGCCGTGGAGCTGGTGACGGAAGGCGCCTTCCAGGCTGTGTGTCAGCGGCACGCCGGGTGCGCCGAATCCGCCCGCCAGACCGGTGCGGCCCAGGGCGCGGGGTATTTCCAGCAACGCCAGCGGATTACCTCGAGCTTCGACGATGATCCGGTCGCGGACACTCGTGTCCAGTGGACCGTCGAGGTTCAGCGCCAACAGTTCACGCGAGTCATCGTCAGTCAGGCCGCCAACGACCAGTTCCGGTAGGCCGCGCAGCTCCTCGCCGACCGTCCGGGTCGCGAACACGACACCGACGGGTTCGGCGGAGAGCCGACGCGCGACGAATGCGATCGCGATACTCGACGCCCGGTCGAGCCACTGCTGGTCGTCGATGATCAAGAAGACAGGGCATTGGTGCACGAACTCCGACACCAGGCTCAGCACGGCGAGACCCACCAGGAAGGGGTCCGGCGTCGGGCTCCGACGTTGCCCGAACGCCGTGAGCAGCGCTGCACGCTGCGGACCCGGGATCTGCTCGATGCGCTCGAAGAGCGGGATGCAGAGTTGGTGGAGTGCGGCGTACGCGAACTCCGTCTCGGATTCCACGCCGGCGACCCGGACCAACAGGCCTTCGGCGATCTGCCCGGCCACCTCGTCGAGCAGCGCCGTCTTGCCGATACCGGCCTCCCCGCTGAGGACCAGCACCCCGCTGCGGCCGGCACTCACCGCGGACAGCACGCCGTCGAGCGCGCGGCGTTCCGCGCGGCGGCCGACAAGTTCCACCTGGGACTCCTGGCTTGGGCGGATCGGCTGGGCACTGCTGGTCATGACGTTATCCGCCGCACCGGCACCGGGCCAGGGCGCCGCCCGTTTTGCTCCCTCAACCTCGGGTACCCGAGGCGCATGACCCGTTTCGGCTACACCCTGATGACCGAGCAGAGCGGACCGAAAGACCTTGTCAGCTATGCGGTGTCGGCAGAGCAAGTGGGCTTCGACTTCGAGGTGTCCAGCGACCACTACTTCCCGTGGCTGGCGTCGCAGGGCCACGCCCCGTATGCCTGGTCGGTGCTGGGAGCGGTGGCCCATGCCACCGACCGCGTCGAGTTGATGACGTACGTGACCTGCCCGACCATGCGGTATCACCCGGCGATCGTCGCGCAGAAGGCGGCGACGCTGCAGTTGCTCGCCGACGGCCGCTTCACCCTGGGCCTGGGCAGCGGCGAGAACCTCAACGAGCACGTCGTCGGCAAGGGCTGGCCCACCGTCGCGCGCCGCCACGCCATGCTCAGGGAGGCCATCCAGATCATCCGCGAGCTGCACTCCGGTGACATGGTCGACTGGAAAGGGGAGTACTTCGAGGTCGACTCCGCCCGGCTCTGGGACGTCCCCGAGGTGCCGGTACCCATCGCGGCGGCGGTCTCCGGCGACCGGTCGGTCGAGCAGTTCGCCCTGCTGGCCGACCACCTGATCGCCGTGGAACCTGACAAGGACCTCGTCGACTCCTGGCACGACGCGCGGCACGCCACCGGACTGCCGGGTGAGGTGCGGGTGATCGGCCAGCTCCCGATCTGCTGGGACACCGACCGCGACGCCGCGATCGACCGCGCCCACGATCAGTTCCGCTGGTTCGCCGGCGGATGGGCCGTCAACTCCGATCTGCCGACGACCGCGGGGTTCGACGGCGCCACGCAGTTCGTGCGCAAGGACGACGTCGCCGACTCCATCCCGTGCGGACCCGACCTCGACGCCATCGTGGACGCGGTGCGCGAGTACCGGGAGGCCGGGTTCACCGACATCGCACTGATCCAGGTCGGTGGCGACAGCCAGGAAGCATTCCTGAAGGAAGCAGCGGCGCCGCTGCTGGACAAGCTCCGTTCCGCATCTCACTGAGAGGCTCCAGATGACCCGGGGTAAAGGCATTTATGACGACGAAGAGGGTTCGGCCGCGTCCAAGTCGGTCGACACCGAGAAGGATCCGGATCGCGACACCCCCGACGTCGACAAGGACGCCGACGAACCGACCGCCTAACGGGCGGTGGTCAGATCGCTTCGCCGCTTGGTCTCCAACCGGTACCAGGTCCACCAGAACAGCAGCGCGGCAAAGATCGAACCGGCCGCGGCGAGCCACTGCGCGCTGAGGAACAGCTGCCATTCGGTCGCCGCGTCGATGTCCTGTCGCAGCGACGCGAGCAGCGCCACCGCGCCGAGTGCCGCGCTCACCGCGCCGACGACGGTGACCAACCCGACGAAAGCCGTCCGCAACGTGAAGCGTGCCGCCCCTGGAGAGACGACCGCCCGGATGCGGTCGGTGCGGGCGAGGAACTGCGACGCCGCGCACGCCACCGCGAGAGCGACCGCGTCGGCGGCCAGGGTGTCCGACAACCGGTGCCACTGGGCGATCACCGTGTAGGCGCCGATGCCGACCGCCCAGGTGAGCGCGAAGAACATGGCCACCCCGCGGAACCGGTAGGGCATCACGATCAGCGTGGCGAACAGCACCGACATCGCGGCGGTGGTATGTCCGCTGGGCAACGTGTTGGCCAGGTACTCGTCGGTCGGTAACAGGTCAGGGCGTTGCAGCACCACGTATTTCAGGATCTGGGTGACGGCCTGGCTGCCCAGGATGACCGCCATCGCGGCCATGGCGAGGTTGGCCTGTCTGCGCAGCAGCCCGATGGCACCGACGAGCACGGTCGCCGCGACCAGCGACGTCACCGTGATGGTGTCGAGGAGGTTTCTGGCCGCGAGGAACGCCCGCGGGTCGACCTGGTCGGCGCCGTAGAGCGCGGCGTTCTCGACCGCTTGGCCGGTGGCGGTGCGCACGGCCAGCCAGTAGACCGCGATCAGGAACAGCGTGGCGCCGATCAGGGTCAGGGTCCATCGGCGCCGCGCGGAACGGAGCGCCGAGGTCGTGGCGTCCGGGCGATGTGGATCGGTCTGCACGGGTGCAAGATCCTCTCATGCGGGTCAGCCGACTGCTCGGCTGCGCCGCAGCCGCGCCTCCTCGTGCTGGGTGATGTTCGAGTTGTCCAGCACGATCGTCAGCATCACCTCGAAAAACCGGGCCGGGCTGAGTTCATCGGGTACCAGGTCGGTGCGCAGGGTCACGTCCGGCAGCGCCGCGAGCTGGGTGGCCGTGTCGGCCGTCGACTCCCTGTCGACGTCCTCGATGTCGACGTCGAAGAGGTCGAGGACCGCGTCGTCGGGCTCGGGCGGTCCGAGGTCGGGGATCAGTGGTTCGCCAACCCATTCGGGTACGACGAGCGCACACGCATCGTAGGCGTCCTCCTCCCTGCCCAGTTTGGTGAGCAGGTCGACGATCCAGTCGAACTGCCTGCGCTCCTCGGTGTAGGCGGTCGAGCGCAGGGAGTACATGAAACCCAGCGCCGCCAGCGGGTGGCGCAGCGCGAGGTTCTTGGCGTCGCCGTAGGACTCCTCGACACGGTTGGCGGCGTTCTTGCCGAATGACGAGTCCATCCGCTTGGTCGAGATCAGCAGCTCCGGGCCGGTCTGCCAGGACGACATGATGACGTCGACCTGCTTGAAGTAGTTCTTTCCGGCGATGTTGGCCGAGGCGGCCCCGACCCCTCCGGTGGCCGCGCCCTTGCGCAGCCGAGCCAGCAGTTCGTCGCGGCCGGCGTTCTTCGGGACGGACCTGATGAACGCGAGCACGTCACGGTCGACGACCCGCGGCGCTTCGGCGCGCGGCCACACCGCGTCGGGGTCCAGCCCGGCGCGGCGCAGTTCGTAGGCAACCCACACGTCGAGGGCCAGGGCGGGCACCCCCGACCGGCTCTCGGCGCCCAGCAGCAGCGGCACCGCGAGCAGCTTGCGCAGGGTGGCGTAGTCCGGGGCGAAGGTCCCGTCGGCCTTCCACGGGTTGACCGTCCTGAACGGCGACTGGTCGACGAGAGCGTCGAACAACGGCCATGCCAGTGACTTGGCGCTGGGTTTACTCGCCACCGTGGGCTTTTCCGACTTTTCCTCGGGTGATGCGACGTGCGGTGAGGCCGGCGTGGTCGCGGCGGACCGCGCGCAGCGCGCGCTCGGACAGGGTCGACGTGCCGAGTAGCAGCACCTCGTCGACCAGGGCGACGGCGTCGAGCAGGCGGGCGTCGCGCAGGCAGGTGGCGACCGCGGGGCGGATACGGCGGAGCTGATCGGCGTTGCGGCGCACCAGGTCCGGCGACGGTACCGGGAGAACGTCGGCTTCGCGTGGCTCGATCTTCAGCATCCCACCACCGTAGGCGCGGCCCACCGTCTCGGCGCCAAGCAGGGTCACCGAGTTCAGCGACGCCAGCGGCAACAGGTTCATGCCGTCCTGGCGGAACTCGTCGCGCAGATACACGCCGTGCACCGAATTGAGGTGATGCGTGCGGGCGCGGTTGCTGGTCAGCCGTGGCGTGTCGGCATTCATGTAGGTCAGGAACAGGTCCGCGGGCCGCAGATACGGCACCCGCCACCACGGAGTGCGGACCCGGCATTTGTAGGCGCGGTGCACGTCGAGGTCCTCACCGGAGGCGATGTAGTGCCAACCGGCGGGGGACGGCTCGTCGGCCGGGCGGAACAGGTACGTCGACCGGCCTTCCTCGCCGAGTGCGCGCAGCGCCTTCGGTGTCAGGGCCAGACCGCGCAGATGCCGCGACCCCGGCGGGGACAGCGGGATCAGATCGGACGGCGCCAGCCCCAGCGCATCCACCTTGTCCGGCGAGAGCGTGAAGAAGCGGTTGCTGCCGGTGACCATGCCCAGAGTGGTGTCGCCCCAGGTCTCCAGGAAGGTGAACGCGTCGCCGTGCACCACCGAGTCGAACGCCGACAGGCCAGCCGCCGACATCAGACCGGCCGACCACTTGGCGCCGTTGCCGGGCGGGCTCCAGCGCCGCGACCCGGTGAGCCGGGCGAGGCCGGCGGCGTCGCGGACCTGGGACAGCCGCATGTGGGTGGCGCCCCGGCCACCGTCGGGCTGGTAGCCGTCGGCCAGCAGGAGCACCACCTCCTCCAGCACGCCGGGGAACACGCGCTCGTCGAACAGCACCAGGCCGACCTGTCCGAAGTGGTCCATCAGGTACTGGCGCACCCCGGCGGCGTAGTTGACGCTCAGCAGTTCGGCGGGCAGCACCAGGCCCAGCCGACCGCCCGGGCGCAGGTGCAGCGCGGAATGCACGGTGAACGCCGCCCACGACGAGGCGAGGTTGGACAGGGCGACGCCCGCGCGCAGCGCCGCCTGCCGGGCCCGGGCGCGGGCCTCCCCGACGAAATCCTGATAGCGGACGTACGGCGGGTTGCCGACGACCGCGTCGTAGCTGCCGAACTCGGCGTGGGAGAAGAAATCCCGCGAATGGATTGTCGCGTCGATGCCCCGCGCCCGCAGGCTGCGCTGGGACTCCTCGGCGGAGTCGGGGTGGATCTCGACCCCGACCAGCGGACCGGTGTGGCCGCCCCGCTGCCCGATCTCGTGCAGGAAAACGGCTTCGCCGCAGGACGGTTCGAGCACGGAGTGCTCGGGGTGGCGCACCGCCCAGTCGGTCAGGAAGCGCGCCACCGGCGTCGGGGTGAAGAACGCGCCGCGCGCCTTGCGCAGGTCAGCGTTGTCACCGGGAAGCATGCGCATATCGTGCCGCAGCGCACCGACACCGCACCGCTGACCCGCCGACCTACCTGGTCAGCAACGCAAGAAGGCCCTGAACCGGGTAACCGGTCAGGGCCTCTCACTGCGAACACACGAGTCGGGGTGGCGGGATTCGAACCCACGACCTCTTCGTCCCGAACGAAGCACGCTACCAAGCTGCGCCACACCCCGCGTGAAGCCACGACAGCGTATCGCACCGGGCACCGAAGAAGCCAAACGCCCAATTGTGACGCGACACACCGAGGGATGGATCGGGACTGTCGGTGGCGTTGTACACACTGACAGACACAGACCGACGAAACGGGGCGAGACATGACCGGATTGGGTGCATCGATCTACCTGGGCTTCTTCGCGCTGGCGGCCCTGTGGCTGTTCCTGACCTCCGACGGTCCGCTCACCCGTCGTTCAGACGATCAGGGCCAGCGCCCGGACCGCTCGAACTCCGACAGCACGTCGGCCGATTCCGCCGGTTCGATGCCGTGGCTGGTCAGCCACTCGTCGCAGAAGTAGGTGTCCGCATAGCGGTCGCCGCTGTCGGCCAGCAGGGTCACCACCGACCCGCTGCAGCCCTGGGCGGCCATCTCCGCCAGTAACCCGAACGCCCCCCAGATGTTGGTGCCCGTCGACGGCCCGACCCGCCGCCCGAGGACCCGGCTGACGTGGTGCGCGGCGGCCACCGAACCGCTGTCGGGCACCGAGATCATCCGGTCCACCACGCCGGGGATGAACGACGGTTCCACCCGCGGCCGCCCGATGCCCTCGATGCGCGACGACGCAGCGGTCACCACGTCGGGGTCCCCGCTCTGATACGACGGATAGAACGCGGAGTTCTCCGGATCCACCACGCACAGCCGGGTGGGGTGGCGCCGGTACCGCAGATAGCGGCCGATGGTGGCGCTGGTGCCACCGGTGCCGGCGCCCACCACGATCCACTCCGGCACCGGATGCGTCTCCTGACCCATCTGCTGGAAGATCGACTCGGCGATGTTGTTGTTGCCCCGCCAGTCGGTGGCCCGCTCGGCGTTGGTGAACTGGTCGAGGTAGTGCCCGCCGGTCTCCTCGGCCAGCCGCTGCGCCTCGTCGTACACCTGCGCCGACTCGTCGACGAAATGGCAACGCCCGCCTTGGGATTCGATCAACGCGACCTTCGACGAACTCGTCGACGCCGGCATCACCGCGATGAACGGCAGCCCGAGCATGGCCGCGAAGTACGCTTCCGACACCGCCGTCGACCCCGACGACGCCTCGATCACCGTGGTGTCCTCGCCGATCCATCCGTTGCACAGCGCATAGAGGAACAGCGACCGCGCCAGCCGGTGCTTGAGGCTGCCGGTGATATGGGTGGTCTCGTCCTTCAGATACAGCGCGACGTCGGCCGACCAGCTCGCGGGCAGCGGATAGCGCAGTAGATGCGTGTCAGCGCTGCGGTGCGCGTCGGCCTCGATCAGCCGGACCGCGTTGTCGACCCATGCCCGCGACTGACGACACGGACCCGACGGGCTCACCGTGCCGATACGGTCGGGCTCGAGTGTCCGGCCCGCGATCCCACATCGGAACCGCCGGTCGGCGCCGCGACCAGCGTCAGCATCGTCGCCTCCGGCCGGCAGCAGAACCGCAGCGGAGCATACGGCGACGTGCCGAGACCCGCCGACACGTGCAACTGCGTGCGCGCACCCCAGCGGGACGGGCCCTTGGCCCGGGACCGGTCCAGGTCGCAGTTGGTGACGATCGCTCCGTAGAACGGCAGGCACAGCTGGCCGCCGTGGGTGTGCCCGGCCATCACCAGCTGGTAGCCGTCGGCGGCGAACCGGTCCAACACCCGCGGCTCGGGGGAGTGGGTCAGACCCAGCGTCAGATTCGCCGTCGGGCTCGCCGGCCCTGCGATGGTGTCGTAGCGGTCCCGCTTCAGGTGCGGGTCGTCGACACCGGCCGCCGCGATGTGCAGCCCGGCCACCTCGAACTCACGGCGCGTGTGCGTCATGTCCAGCCAACCGCGCTCGGTGAACGCCGCGCGCAGGTCCTGCCAGGGCAGCGGCTCCCCGTGGATCCGGTGGCCGGGGTTGGTCAGGTAGTTGGCGGGGTTCTTCAGGCGCGGGGCGAAGTAGTCGTTGCTGCCGAAGACGAAGACGCCGGGAACCGACAGCAGATCACCGAGCGCCTGCACCACCGCGGGCACCGCCTTGGGGTGCGCCAGGTTGTCGCCGGTGTTGACCACGAAATCGGGTTGCCAGCGCGCCAAATCGCGCACCCAGGCCTGCTTGCGCCGCTGGGAGGGACGCATGTGCAGGTCGCTGATGTGCAGGACCTTCAGCGGGGACGATCCCGGGGAGAGCACCGGCATCGTCGTCTCGCGCACGACGAAGGCGTTGCGCTCGATCAGCGACGCGTAGCCGATACCCGCGACGAGCGTGCCCACGGAAGCGGCAGCGGTGGCCTTGAGTATCGAACCCGGTGAACCAGAAGGCGCAGAAGGCATTCTCCCAGCCTATCGCTACTCGCGGGTTGCCACCGAACGTCTGGGGCTCAGCCCGGAGGCGGGGGCGGAGGTGGAGGCGGGCCGAGGACCGGCACCGTGATCGGCGGCAGACCCGGGATCTGGATGACCGTCTGACCGACCGGCGGGGGTGGCAGGCCCGGCGGGGCGCCGGGCGGCGGTGGCGGCGGTGGGGGTGCGATGCCGTTGGAGATCTGGATCGTGATGATCGACCCCGGCACCGTCTGGCCGGTCGGCGACGTTCCCACCACGGCCCCGTACGGTGCCGTGCTGTTGACCGGGGTGGGCTGGTCGGCGACCTGGAATCCGGCCTCGCGCAGCCGCTGCCGTGCGGTGTCCTGGTTCATGCCCGCGACACTGGGCACCTTCGACCCCGGTGCCCCGTCGACATAGCGCGGATCCGTCGGAGGCAGCGTGACGTCACCGAACGCGGTGGCGATCGGCGTCATCGCGGTGAACCAGGTGCGGGCCGGCTCGTTACCGCCGAACAGGTTGCCCGAGCCGCACTGCCGCAGCGGGAACGAACACAGCTCCGTCGGTGCCGTCGAGTCGTCGTAGATGTAGCTGGCGGCGGCGTACTGATTGGTGAAGCCCAGAAAGGCCGACGAGCGGTTGGACTCGGTGGTGCCGGTCTTGCCCGACATCGGCAGGGACCAGCCGGTCGAGCCCGCCGCACCGGCCGCGGTGCCCGCACCGGTGTCGTCCTTGCTCATGGCGACGGCCAGCGTGTTGGCCAGGCCTTCGGGAACCACCTGCTCGCACGTCTCGGTCGTCACCGACACCAGCTCGCCGTACCGGTCGCGCACCTCGGCGATCGGGTTGGGCGGACACCACATGCCGCCCGACGCCAGTGTCGCCGCCACGTTGGACAGCTCCAGGGCGTTCACCTCGATCGGGCCCAGTGTGAACGATCCGAGGTTCTGCCGCTTCACGAAGTCCGCGAGGCTCTCGTTGCTCTCGGGGTCGTAGTCGCGGGCGGTGCCGGGCAGTGCGTAGGACCGCAACCCCAGCTTCACCGCCATGTCCACGGTGCGCTGCACCCCGACCTGGGCGATCAGCTTCGCGAACGCGGTGTTCGGCGACGTCGCCAGCGCATCGGTGACGTTCATGGTGCCGCGGTAGTTGCCTGCGTTCTGGACACACCACGTCGCGGGCGGGCACCCGCGCGCACCGCCGCTGCCCAGGCCCTTGGCCTCGAAGCGCGACGGCGAGTCGAGCTGGGCGTTGATGCCCATCCCCATCTCCATGGCCGCCGCGGTGGTGAAGATCTTGAACACCGACCCGGCGCCGTTGCCCACCAGTGAGAACGGCTGCGGCTGCATCGTCTCCCCGGCATCCAGGTTCAGGCCGTAGGTGCGGTTGCTGGCCATCGCCAGCACCGGATGGGAGTCCTTACCCGGCCGGATGACGCTCATGACGCTCGCGACGCCGGGCAGATCAGGGCTCGCGAACTCGTTGATCGCGTTCTTCACCGATGCCTGCACGTCCGGTTCCAGCGTGGTCTTGATGAGGTAACCGCCCTTGGCGACCTGATCCTTGCTGATCCCGGCACGGGCCAGGTAGTCCAGCGCGTAATCGCAGAAGAACGCGCGGTCGCCTGCGGCGATGCAGCCCCTCGGCAGTTCCTTGGGTTGCGGCAGGATCCCGAGCGGCTGCTGTTTGGCGGTGCGCAGCTCGTCGGCGTGCTCCGGCAGGTTCTCGATCATGGTGTCGAGCACCACGTTTCGCCGTGCCAGCGCACCGTCGGGGTTGGTGTAGGGGTTCAGCGTGCTCGTCGACTGCACCATGCCGGCCAGCAACGCGGCCTGCTGCCAGTTCAGCTCCGAGGCGTTGACCCCGAAGTAGGTCTGCGCGGCGTCCTGCACACCGAAGGCGTTGTTGCCGAAGGACACCAGGTTCAGATATCGCGTCAGGATCTCCGGTTTGGTGAACGTCTTGTCCAGCGTCAACGCCATCCGGATCTCGCGCAGCTTGCGCGCAGGGGTCGTCTCGATCGCCGCCCGTTTCTCGGCGTCGGTCTGGGCGATCACCAGCAGCTGGTAGTTCTTCACATACTGCTGTTCGATCGTGGATCCGCCGCGGGTGTCGAGGTTGCCCGACAGATATCCCGACAGGCCCGTCAGTGTGCCCTGCCAGTCGACACCGTTGTGATCGGCAAACCTCTTGTCCTCGATCGAGACGATCGCCAGTTTCATCGTGTTGGCGATCTGATCGCTGGGTACCTCGAAGCGCCGCTGGTTGTACAGCCACGCGATGACGTTGCCCTTGGCGTCCGTCATCGTGGACACCTGCGGCACCTCGCCCTCGACCAGCTGGGCCGAGCCGTTGGCGACTACGTCGGAAGCGCGGTTGGACATCAGGCCGAAGCCGCCGACGACCGGGAACATCAGTCCGGCGGCCACCACACTGGCGAGTAGGACGCACCAGGCGAGCTTGATGACCGTGACCGCGCGCGGCGGCGGGCCCGAGGGGTGCTCCGGCATGGGTACAGACTAGCGACGACTTTCCGGCGGCCGTGCCTCGAGCAGGCCGGACGCGGTCATGACAGGCCATGTCAAACGCCGCTGACGAGCGCTTGCGCGAGGAACGGACCGGTTCTGACGAGCGCTTGCGCGAGGAACAGGAGCCCTGAAGCCGGGCACTGTACCCGTCTGACGGCACGGTCGTCCCAAAAAAGTGGTCACGGATGTATTGCGCAAACCAGCCCTGACCACCTAAGTTGAGCTGACAGTGCGATGCAGGTCACACCCAGTACTCGCAGTGTGGCGTAGATCGCACTAGCAATCGACGCATGGGTTAACAGTCGTCTGCGTTGTCGGGGCGCGGCCAGAACGATAGGGGATCGCTGGTGTCATCAATCAAGCCCGCGGCTCGCAAGACCACCGTGGATCCATCTGACCAGTCCATTTTGCACGGCGCCGAGGCAGAAGCCCGTATTGCCTGGGTTTCGCAGGCCCGGTGTCGCCAGACGGATCCCGACGAACTGTTCGTGCGGGGCGCCACCCAGCGCAAGGCCGCGGTCATCTGCCGCCACTGCCCCGTGATCGCCGAGTGCGGCGCCGATGCGTTGGACAACCGCGTGGAGTTCGGTGTGTGGGGAGGCATGACCGAGCGTCAGCGCCGCGCCCTGCTCAAGCAGCACCCCGAAGTTGTTTCCTGGGCCGACTTCTTTGCCGCGCAGCGCAAACATCGCACTGCCGGCTAAGTCGAGCCGCTACGCGGCGGCCGCCCCGCCGGTGATCTGATCGGCGATCGCGCGCAGCGCGTCGAGGTCGGAAACGTCGAACGGCAGTGACGGCACACCCACGATCGCCACCGTCGGGTTCGCGCCGGTGAAGCGTGACAACAGCCGGATCTCCCGTTTGGCGGTCGACGCACGGTCGGCGTGAATCTTCAACGCCGCCACGGCCACCGAATCCGGGTCGGTCTGCTCCAGTTCCTCGGCCGCTTCCGCCGCCTTCTCCGCGTGCAGGTCACACAGCGTCGGATGGGTGCGGTTGAGGATCAGGCCCGCCAGCGGCATGTGCTCGGTGGAGAGCCGGTCGACGAAGAACGCCGCCTCGCGCAGCGCATCGGGCTCGGCGGCCGAAACCACCACGAACTGCGTGCCGCGCCGCTTGAGCAGCTCATAGGTCCGATCAGCCTTCTCCCGGAACCCGCCGAACGTCGCATCCAGGGACTGGACGAAAGCGGCTGCGTCCGAGAGCATCTGCGACCCGAGGATCGTCGACATCCCTTTCATCGCCAGCCCGACCGCTCCGGTGACCAGCCGCCCGATGCCGCGCCCCGGCGCCAGCAGCATCCGCCACAGCCTGCTGTCCATGAAGCTGCCCAGCCGCTTCGGCGCGTCGAGGAAGTCCAGCGCGTTGCGCGACGGTGGGGTGTCCACCACGATCAGGTCCCACTTGTCTTCTGCCAGAAGCTGTCCCAGCTTCTCCATGGCCATGTACTCCTGCGTGCCGGCAAGCGAGGTGGCCACGGTTTGGTAGAACTGGTTGTCCAGAATGGAATCCGCGCGACCGGGCCCGGAGTACTGGAGCACCATCTCGTCGAACGTGCGACGCATGTCGAGCATCATCGCGTGCAGCTCGCCGGTCACCTCCGGCGCCAGCGGCACCCGCTGCGGCGTATTGCCGAGATCCCGGATTCCCAACGCCTGGGCCAGCCGCTTGGCCGGGTCGATTGTCAGCACCACCACGGTGCGGCCGTACTCGGCGGCGCGCAGCGCCATCGCGGCCGCGGTGGTGGTCTTGCCGACCCCGCCCGCACCGCAGCAGACCACCACCCGGTTGGAGGTGTCCCGCAGGATCGAGGCCATGTCGAGGGTCGGTGGGGTGTGGCTCATCGTGTCTCTTCCGCTCACCGCACGCCCTGGTGGGCGAGCTCTTCGGCCAGTTCGTAGAGGCTCCCGAGGTCGACGCCGTCGGGCAATGTCGGGAGATCCAGCCGCGACACGTCGAGCTCGACGAGCTGCGCGGCGCTCTCATTGCGTGCCGCGATACGGGTGGCGTGCTGGATCGTCTCGGTGAGCAGTCCGGCGAAATCGTCGTCGGACAGCGTGATTCCGGCGGTCGTCAGTCCGGCGCGCATCGCGTCGGCGTCGATGACGCCCTCGGCGGCCTTGGCCAGGTCGTCGGGCGCCAGGTAGGCGGGGATGTTGCGGTTGACGATGACGCTGCCGATCGGCAGGTCCATCTCGCGCAGCTCGTCGATGGCCTCCAGTGTCTCCTGGATCGGCAGCGCCTCCAGCAGCGTGACGAGGTGGATGGCGGTCAGGTCCGAGTGCAGCAGCTTCACCACACCGTCGGCCTGGGAATGCACCGGCCCGCCCTTGGCGAGATCCGAAACCGCCTTGGTGACATCGAGGAACCGTGCGATGCGACCGGTGGGCGGCGAATCGACGACGACCGCGTCATAGACGTGGCCCTTGCCCCGCGGCTGGTCTTTCTCGTTCCGGGTGACGATCTCCTTGATCTTTCCGGTCAGCAGCACGTCCCGCAGGCCCGGCGCGATCGTCGTCGCGAACTCGACGGCACCGATCCGGCGCATCGCCCGCCCGGCCAAACCGAGGTTGTAGAACATGTCCAGGTACTCGAGGAACGCCGCCTCGGTGTCGATCGCCAGCGCGTTGACCTGGCCACCGCCTTCGGCGGTCGCGATCTTGACCTCTTCGTAGGGCAGCGGCGGGACGTCGAAGAGCTGCGCAATGCCTTGGCGCCCTTCGACTTCGACCAGCAGCACCTTGCGGCCACCCGCGGCCAGCGCCAGCGCCAGCGCCGCGGCGATCGTCGACTTGCCGGTGCCGCCTTTGCCGCTGACGAAGTGCAGACGTGCCTTGGTCAGGCGCGAGGGCCAGCCGAGCTGCTTGGTGCCGTCAGGCACGGAAGACGCAGAAGACGTGGTAGCCACCCATGCATGCTAGCCAAGGCGGGTTCGATCACGGATAAGCTCAGCCGCATGAGCGAACGGACCCGCTGGGAGTACGCGACGATTCCACTACTGGTGCACGCCACCAAACAGATCCTGGATCAGTGGGGTGAGGACGGTTGGGAGCTGGTCGCGGTGCTGCCCAACCCGACGGGTGAGCAGCACGTCGCCTACCTCAAGCGGCCCAAGTGAGCGGCTGGTCGGAGCGGCTGGACGAGCTCGGCATCGCGCTGCCCGAGGTCGTCGCGCCGCTGGCGGCGTATGTGCCCGCGGTCCGCACCGGCAACCTGGTCTACACCGCCGGCCAGTTGCCGATCTCCAACGGTGAGCTGGCCGCGACCGGCAAGGTCGGCGCCGAGGTGTCCGCCGAGGACGCGAAGCACCTGGCCCGCCGGTGTGCGCTCAACGCGCTGGCCGCCGTCGATGCGCTGGTCGGCATCGACTCGGTGGTCAAGGTCGTCAAGGTCGTCGGCTTCGTCGCCTCGGCACCGGGATTCGACGGTCAGCCCGGCGTCGTCAACGGCGCCTCGGAGCTGTTCGGTGAGGTGTTCGGCGAAGCCGGCGCGCACGCGCGGTCGGCGGTCGGGGTGTCCGAGCTGCCGCGCAACGCTCCGGTGGAAGTGGAAGTGATCGTAGAGGTCTCCTAGGTGGAGCACCCCGCGTACGGCCTGCTGCGACCGGTGACCGACACCGCGTCGGTGCTGCTGTGCGAGAACCCGGGGTTGATGACGCTCGACGGCACCAACACCTGGGTGCTGCGCGGGCCGGGCAGCGACGAGATGGTCGTCGTCGACCCCGGCCCGGACGACAGAGACGAGCACATCGAGCGGCTCGCCGCCCTCGGCCCGATCCCGCTGGTGCTCATCAGTCATCGGCACGCCGACCACACCGGGGGCATCGACCGGATCGTCGATCTCACCGGCGCGGTGGTGCGCTCGGTGGGCAGCGGATTCCAGCGTGGCCTCGGCGGCACGCTGACCGACGGTGAGGTGATCGATGCCGCCGGCCTGAAGATCACCGTGATGGCCACCCCCGGCCACACCGCGGACTCGATGTCCTTCCTCGTCGGCGATGCCGTGCTGACCGCGGACACGATCCTGGGACGCGGCACCACCGTCATCGACAGCGAGGACGGCGACCTCGGCGACTACCTGGAATCGCTGCGCCGACTGCACGGGCTCGGACACCGCCGGGTGCTGCCCGGGCACGGCCCCGAGCTCGACGACGTGGTCGTCGTCAGCCAGGACTACCTGACGCACCGGGAGGAACGGCTCGAGCAGGTTCGTGCGGCGTTACGCGAGCTCGGTGAGGACGCCACCGCCCGGCAGGTGGTCGAGCACGTGTACACCGACGTCGACGAAAAGCTCTGGGACGCAGCCGAATCGTCGGTCCAGGCGCAGCTGGACCATCTACGCCGCTGACACCCGACGAAATTGCGTTCCAGCAGGCGGCCACTCGAACTTTCGCGGCCGGAATGCAATTTCGGCGAAGTAGTTACCGCGCTCGGCGGGCCAGCCGCTCGGAGTCGCTGATCAACACGCTCTTGCCCTCCAGGCGGATCCAGCCGCGGTGAGCGAAGTCGGCGAGCGCCTTGTTGACGGTCTCGCGGGACGCGCCGACCAGCTGGGCGATCTCCTCCTGCGTCAGATCGTGCGTGACGCGCAGCGCGCCGCCCTCCTGCGTGCCGAAGCGCTGCGCCAACTGCAGCAGCTGCTTGGCGACCCGGCCGGGCACGTCGGTGAAGATCAGGTCGGCGAGGTTGTTGTTGGTGCGGCGCAGGCGGCGGGCCAGCACGCGCAGCAACTGCTCGGCGATCTCGGGACGGTCGGCGATCCACGCCCGCAGCGCTTCGCGGTCCATCGACACCGCGCGCACCTCGGTGATCGTGGTGGCACTCGAGGTACGGGGGCCCGGGTCGAAGATCGACAGCTCGCCGAACATGTCCGACGGACCCATGATCGTCAGCAGGTTCTCGCGACCATCTGGCGAACGCCGGCCGATCTTCACCTTGCCGGAGATGATGATGTACAGGCGGTCGCCGGGCTCACCCTCGGCGAACACGGTGTGCCCGCGCGGGAAGTCGACGGGCTGCAACTGCTTGGTCAGCGCGGAAACGGCGCTCGGTTCCACACCCTGGAAGATTCCGGCCCTGGCCAGGATCTCGTCCACGTTGCCCCTTTGTGCGTTCGATGATCAAAAAAATGCGCTAGCCGACCTCGGAAGATCGTGACATCAGTCTAGAGGCATGCCCCTATGTGACCTGCCCACGCTACACACGATCGGCATGTCGGGTCTGCCGAAACTCGGTATTCGAGAGCTGATGGAGGTACTCGCGGGTCGGCAAACCCTGGGCGGTGATGGTGGTGACGAGCGAGGCGTGCGGTGCGTCCCGCTTGCCGGGGCGTCGGTCCACGGCGTGCGGGGCGCGATCGGACCCGTCCCGAGCGGGGGTAGGGGCGCCGCCGGCCGTGGCTTGCTCAAGAAACTCGTCGACATCGGACGGCGTGACCGTGTCGCGGCCCAACCCCGATTCCACGCGCTCCAAACCGAAGGTCGCCAGCATGAGCAACCCCGGAATCAGCGCCACGAGCAACCACGACACAACCGTGAAGTAAACACGCCGAAGATCTCGACGGGATCACGAAAAGTCCACGTTAAGGACCTGACCACCGCCGGGCGCGTCGGAGGTCGTCAGTACGCTGGCCTGGTGACCGTGAAACCGGCCCGCGGTGCGTCTCCCAGGAAGTCGGGCCGCAAATGGGACGAGGAGACCCACCTGGGTCTGGTCCGTCGCGCCCGCCGGATGAACCGCACTCTGGCCCAGGCGTTTCCGCACGTGTACTGCGAATTGGACTTCACCGACCCGCTCGAGCTGACGGTGGCCACCATCCTGTCCGCGCAGAGCACCGACAAGCGCGTCAACCTCACCACCCCCGCGCTGTTCAAGAAGTACCGGACCGCGCGGGACTATGCGACGGCTGACCGCACCGAGCTCGAAGAGCTGATCCGGCCCACCGGCTTCTACCGCAACAAGGCCAACTCGCTGATCGGGTTGGGTCAGGCGCTGGAGGAGCGTTTCGACGGGCAGGTGCCCAGAACGCTCGACGAGCTCGTCACGCTGCCCGGGGTCGGGCGCAAGACCGCCAACGTCATCCTGGGCAACGCCTTCGACATCCCGGGGATCACTGTCGACACCCACTTCGGCAGGCTCGTGCGCCGCTGGCGCTGGACCGCTGAAGAAGACCCGGTCAAGGTCGAGCACATCGTCGGCGAGCTCATCGAGCGCAGCGAGTGGACCTTGCTCAGCCACCGGGTGATCTTCCACGGCCGGCGCGTGTGCCACGCCCGCAAACCGGCCTGCGGTGTGTGCGTGCTCGCCAAGGACTGCCCTTCCTACGGCGCAGGCCCCACCGACCCGCTGATCGCCGCCCCGCTGGTCAAGGGCCCCGAGACCGAGCACCTGCTGGCGCTGGCCGGACTGTAGGCATCCGGTCTTGTCCCTGAGCGCGTCGGCCCGCTGGAGCATCGTGGCGTTGGTGATCGTCGTCGCGCTCGGTGCCGCGCTGTGGGCGGAACTCGACGCCGACGAATCCCAGCCCCGGACCCAACGCGACGCCATCTCCGCGCGGGACCGGCGCGACGCCGACACCCCCGAGGCGCTCGCAGGTCTGCGCGCCCGCGCGGCGCTGGAACCCTGCCCCACCGGTGGAGACGCGGGTCCCGGCCCCGAGACGCTGCGCGGCATCGAGCTCGAATGCGTCGGCGACGGGTCCCGCGTCGACGTCGCCGAGGCGGTGGCCGGCCGGCCCGTCGTGCTGAACCTGTGGGCCTACTGGTGCGGCCCGTGCGCCGACGAACTGCCTGCGATGGCCGAGTACCAGCGGCGCGTCGGGTCGGCGGTGACGGTGCTGACGGTGCACCAGGACGAGAACGAGAGCGCGGCGTTGCTGCGCCTGACCGAACTGGGCGTGCACCTGCCCACGTTGCAGGACGGTCGCAGGACCATCGCCGCAGCGCTGCAGGTACCCAACGTGATGCCGGCCACGGTCGTGCTTCGCGCGGACGGTAGCGTTGCCGAGATCCTGCCTCGGTCGTTCGCGACCGCCGATGAAATCGCCGCAGCGGTTGACCCGAAGATTGGAGCCGCGTGAGCTGGGACAGCCGAGAAGGCGAGCTGACTCCTTCCGCCGCGCCGCCCTGGCTGGCCCCGCTCGTCGACCGACCCGGCGCCGTCAAGGACGCCTACCGTCGCCGCGTACCCGCCGAGGTGCTTGCCGCGCTGACGGCCGCCAACGCGACGGCGGCGGTGACCGGCGCCCGCCGCGATGCCGCGGTGCTCGTGCTGTTCTCCGGTCCTCAGGAGGGTTCGCGCGGCACACTGCCCGACGACGCCGACCTGTTGGTGACGGTGCGGGCGTCGACGCTGCGCCATCACGCCGGGCAGGCCGCCTTTCCCGGCGGCGCCGCAGACCCGGGGGATCAGAGCCCGGTCCACACCGCGCTGCGGGAAGCCGCCGAGGAGACGGGAATCGAGGCCGGCCGGCTGCAGCCGCTGGCCACGCTGGAGAAGATGTTCATCCCGCCGTCGGGTTTCCACGTCGTGCCCGTGCTGGCGTACTCACCGGATCCCGGTCCGGTCGCCGTGGTCGACGAGTCCGAGACCGCCCTGGTCGCCCGCGTTCCGGTGCGCGCGTTCATCAATCCCGAAAACCGGATCATGGTGTACCGCCGCCAGAACACCCGCCGCGCGGCAGGCCCGGCGTTCCTGCTCAACCAGATGATGGTGTGGGGCTTCACCGGCCAGGTGATCGCGGCGATGCTGGACGTCGCGGGCTGGGCGGTGCCGTGGGAAAGCGACAAAGTGTACGAACTCGACGAGGCAATGGCGTTGCTGGACGCCGAGGGCAGCTACGGTGATGCGCAACGATGAACTCGTCACAGTGGCTTGATATCAGCATCCTGGCGTTGGCACTCATCGCCGCCATTTCCGGCTGGCGATCGGGGGCGCCGGGTTCCCTGCTGGCTCTGGTGGGGGTGGCGCTCGGCGCCGCGGCGGGGATCCTGCTGGCTCCGCACGTGGTGAGCCACATCAGCGGCCCCCGCACCAAGCTGTTCGTCACGTTGTTCCTGATCCTCGCGCTGGTCGTGATCGGTGAGATCGCCGGGGTGGTGCTCGGCCGGGCGGTGCGCGGAGCCATCCGCAGCCCCGGGCTGCGCGTCGCGGATTCCGTGGTCGGTGTGGCGCTTCAACTCGTGCTCGTGCTGACCGCGGCATGGCTGCTCGGCACGGCGCTGGTGTCCTCGCCGCAACCCAATCTGGCCGCCGCGGTCCAGGGTTCGAAGGTCATCGCCGAGGTCGACTCGGTCGCGCCCAGCTGGCTGCGATCGGTGCCGAACCGGCTCTCGGCGCTGTGGGAGACAGCAGGACTGCACGACGTACTCAAACCCTTCGGCCCGACCCCGGTCGCCGAGATCGACCCGCCGGACCCCTCGCTGGCGACTTCGCCGGTGGTCAACACGACGCGGTCGAGCGTGGTCAAGGTCCGCGGGGTCGCGCAGAGCTGCCAGAAGGTGCTGGAGGGCACCGGTTTCGTCGTCGCACCCAACCGGGTGATGTCCAACGCGCACGTGGTCGCCGGCTCCGACAGCGTCACCGTCGAGGTCGACGGCCAGACCTACGACGCGGGTGTGGTGTCCTACGACCCGAACGCCGACATCTCGATTCTCGACGTGCCCAACCTGCCGTCCGCCCCGCTGCAGTTCGTCGACGCGGAAGCGCAGCCGGGGACCGACGGCATCGTGATGGGCTACCCGGGCGGCGGCGAGTTCACCGCCACCCCGGCACGGGTGCGGGAGGTCATCGAGCTCAACGGGCCCGACATCTACCGCTCCACCACCGTCACCCGCGAGGTCTACACCATCAGAGGCACGGTGAAACAAGGCAATTCGGGCGGGCCGATGATCAACCGGCAGGGCCGGGTGCTCGGCGTGGTGTTCGGCGCCGCCGTCGACGACGTCGACACCGGGTTCGTGCTCACCGCGGACGAGGTGGCCAGGCAGATGGCCAAGGTGGGCAACGTCGAACGTGTCGCGACCGGAACCTGCATCAGCGCCGGCTAGCCGTACACCTGGTTCAGGAAGCGCCGAAGCTGTTCGTTGACCGCCGCGGGTGCCTCCTCGTGGCTGAAATGCCCGGCGCCTTCGATCGAGACGTACCGGCCGTGCGGTGCGTAGCGTTGCGTCCGGTACACCGGGTCGGCCAGCACATACGGGTCCTGCTCGCCGCGCAGATGCAGCACCGGAACCCCCAACGGCCGCTTCATCGAGCTCATGAACCGGCGACCCTCGGCACGCAGCTGGCTGCGCACCGCCCAGCGTTGGTACTCCAGGGCGCAGTGGGCCGCCGACGGGATCTGGATGGCGCGGCGCATGTGCCGGATTGATTCCGAGAAGTCTTCGCCGGCTTGCCATTTCGCACTGGAACGACTGCGCACCAACCGCTCCAGCTCGGCGCCGTCGTCGCGGGTCAGCAGGCGCTCGGGCCGTATCGGCACCTGATACCGCAGCAGCGACGGCAACAGCGCCTGGCCCTGGTCGCGGCGGGTCAGCGCCGAGGCCCGCAACGCCGCAGGGTGAGGGGAGCTGACGACAGCGATCGCCTGCACGACCCTCGGGTGCAGCACCGAGGTGGCCCAGCAGACCAGGCCGCCGTCGGCGTGACCCACCAGCGTGGCGGTGTTGTGGCCCAATGCGCGCACCAGACCAGCAGCGTCACCGGCCAGCGTCCAGCCGTCGTATCCGCGCGGTGGCTTGTCGCTGCCGCCGTACCCGCGCAGGTCGACGGCCACCACGCGGGCGCCCGTCAGGCCGGCCAACTGATGACGCCACGACCACCAGAACGACCCGAACCCGTGCAGCAGGATGACCAGGGGCCGGTCCGTCAGGGGTTTCGATCGATCGTCGGCACCGGCCTGCCGTTCGGCCTCGACAACGTGGAAGCGAATCCCGTTCGCGTGCACATCCAGATGGCGCCACGGCCCGCCGATGCGCACAACCGACGGATCGGGTCGGACCATTACCAGCCTGACGGGTCTTTGGGCGGTGCCTGATCGCCGTTTGTGGTTGCGACGGACCTCTTGTCCGGGCCGGGTGTGAACGCCTCGGGGATCTCCCTGACCGTCTCGATGGTCTTCTGCGGGCCCCGGATCCGGCGCACCTTCAGATACCCGAACAGCGCCAGCAACCCGGTGAGCACGACCATGATCCCGAACACGATCAGATAGGACGCCCACTTCCACAGCCAGTTGTCGAGCAGTTCGGCGAGGAAGAAGAAGAAAAAGAACGTCGAGTAGAACAGCACGACCAGCGCCCCGATGAAGAAGACACTTCCGGTCAGGCCCTTCTTGACGTCGCGGGTGATCTCGGCCTTGGCCAGCTCCACCTCGGCCCGCACCAGCGTCGAGACCTGAGCGGTCGCATCCTTGACCAGATCGCCGATCGACGGATCGGGCTTCGGAGCGTGAGGGTCCACCAGCGGTATCGACGTCACGGTGTTGGGCACGCCGTTTCTGCGATCGCTCACGCCTGGCTTCCTTCCGGCCACTCTTCTCGGTCGCGTTCATGTTGCCACGTGGCGTCCCACGAAACGATTCCGGCCGAGGATAGACTGCCCGGGTTCCTTGGTAAGGCGGGTCGGGCTTTGGGATTGGGGAGTGACGTCTTGAGGATTAGCGGCCGCTCTGTGCCGGTCCGCGCGGCGATCCTGGCTCTGACCGCCCTGCTCACGCTCGCGATCGTGCCCGCCCACGCCGCCACACCGGTACCCCTGGGCGGCGGCTCAGGGCTCGTCGTCAACGGCGAGACACTGTGCACGCTGACCGCCATCGGCACCGACAACCAGGGCAGTCTGATCGGCTTCACCTCCGCGCACTGCGGCGGTCCCGGCGCCGTCGTCGCGGCCGAGGGCGCCGAGAACACGGGCCCCGTGGGGACGATGGTCGCGGGCAACGACGTCCTCGACTACGCCGTGATCAAGTTCGACCCCGCCAGGGTCACGCCCGTCAACACCGTCAACGGTTTCCGCATCGACGGGCTGGGCCCGGATCCGCGATTCGGTGACGTCGCCTGCAAGCTCGGCCGCTCCACCGGCTACTCCTGCGGCGTCACCTGGGGACCGGGCCAGGAGCCCGGCACCATCCTCAACCAGGTATGCGGGGGGCCGGGCGACTCGGGTGGCCCCGTCACCGTCAACAACCGACTGGTCGGCATGCTCCACGGCGCGTTCTCCGAAGACCTCCCGACGTGCGTCGTCAAGTTCATCCCGCTGCACACTCCCGCGGTGACGATGTCGTTCAACACCCAGTTGGCCGACATCACCGCCAAGGGCAGGCCGGGCAGCGGCTTCGTGCCGGTCGGCGCGACGTACTGAGTCAGGCAGGCGTGAACGGGCCCGTGTCGCTCACGCAGAACACGTTCCCGTCGATGTCCGCCAGCACGAGCCAGGTGACGCCGCCGGCAACCTGCTCGGCGACGACGGAGGCGCCGCGTTGCACCAGTGCCGCGGCGGTGGCGTGCGGGTCGACGGCGCCGAGGTCGAGATGGATGCGGTTCTTGCCCGGAGTGGGCGTCTCGACCTGCTGAAAGGCGAGGTTGATACCGCGCAGGCGCGGCGAGCGCACCACCCAGACGTGATAGTCCTCGAAACCGTCCACCGTCCCGCCGAGGACCGCCGACCACCAGTCGGCCAGTACGGCGGCGCGGCTGGAGTCGACGGTGATGGTTCCCAGGAAGGGCTGTAGCCCGGCGTCGAGGGGACCGCCGGGTGCGGCACCCACCTACTTGCTGGCCCGGATCGCCTCGAACACGCTGGGGTCGAGCAGCGTCGAGGTGTCCCCGAGTTCGCGGCCCTCGGCCACGTCACGCAGCAGGCGCCGCATGATCTTGCCGCTGCGGGTCTTCGGCAGCTCGGGCACCACATGGATCTCGCGGGGCTTGGCGATCGGCGAGATCTCGCGGGCCACCTCGGCGCGCAGCTCGTCGACCATGTTGGCCTCACCACCGTGGGCGCTGGACTTGAGGATGACGAAGGCGCAGATCGCCTGACCGGTGTGCTCGTCGCTGGCGCCGACGACCGCCGCCTCGGCGACGCCGGAGTGACCGACGAGCGCGGACTCCACCTCGGCAGTCGAGATGCGGTGCCCGGAGATGTTCATGACGTCGTCGATGCGGCCGAGCACCCAGATCTCGCCGTCGGTGCCGTACCGAGCGCCGTCGCCGGCGAAGTACCAGCCCTTCTCGGCGAACCGGGACCAGTAGGTCTCCCTGAACCGCTCCTCGTCACCCCAGATGCCGCGCAGCATGGCCGGCCACGGCTTGTCGAGGACCAGATAACCGGTGACGTGTTCGCCGTAATCGGGGGAGGGCTCGAGCTCGTTGCCGTCGTCGTCGACGATCTTGGCCGAGATGCCGGGCAGCGCACGCATCGCCGAGCCGGGCTTGCAGTGGGTCACACCGGGCAACGGGGAGATCATGATCCCGCCCGTCTCGGTCTGCCACCAGGTGTCCACCACCGGGGTGTTGTCCCCGCCGAACGCCAGCCGGTACCACCGCCACGCCTCGGGGTTGATCGGTTCGCCGACCGAGCCGAGCAGACGCAGACTCGACAGATCGTGCTCCGCGGGCAGTTGGCGGCCCCACTTCATGAAGGTACGGACCAGCGTCGGCGCGGTGTAATAGATTGTCACGCCGTACTTTTCGATCACCTGGAAGTGGCGGTGCTCGTCGGGTGAGGCCGGTGTGCCCTCGTAGACCACCTGGGTGGCGCCGTTGGACAGCGGCCCGTAGACGATGTAGGTGTGCCCGGTGACCCAGCCGATGTCGGCCGTGCACCAGTAGACGTCTGTTTCGGGCTTGATGTCGAACACGTTGTAGTGCGTGTAGGACGCCTGGGTCAGGTAGCCGCCCGAGGTGTGCATGATGCCCTTGGGTTTGCCGGTGGTCCCCGAGGTGTACAGCAGGAACAACGGGTGCTCGGAGTCGAACGCCTCCGGTGTGTGTTCGGTCGAGGCCTTCGGAACGACCTCTTCCCACAACACGTCGCGGCCCTGGGTCCACGCGATGTCGATGCCGGTCCGGCGCACCACGACGACGTGCTCGACCGGATTGTCGTCGCCGAGACTGTCGATGGCCTCGTCGACCGCGGTCTTCAACGCGACCGCGGAACCACGACGGTACTGACCGTCGGTGGTGACGACGAGCTTGGTCTGCGCATCCTCGATACGGGCCTTGAGCGCACTGGCCGAGAACCCGGCGAACACAACGCTGTGCATGGCGCCCAGCCGCGCGCACGCCAGCATCGCGATGATCGCCTCGGGCACCATCGGCATGTAGATGGCCACCCGGTCACCGGCCTTCAGGCCGAGCTCGGCGAACGCGTTCGCGGCTTGGCAGACCTCGTCTTTGAGCTGCGCATACGTGATGTCGCGCGCGTCGCCGACGGGCTCGCCCTCCCAGTGGATGGCGACGCGGTCCCCGTTGCCGGCCTCGACGTGGCGGTCGACGCAGTTGTAGGCGACGTTGAGCTTGCCGCCGACGAACCACTTGGCGAACGGAGCATCCGACCAGTCGAGCACCTCGGTGAACGGTGTCTGCCAGCTCAGCCGGTTGGCCTGCTTGGCCCAGAACGCGAGCCGGTCGGCTTCGGCCTCGTCGTAGAGCTCCGCAGTCGCATTGGCCGACTCGGTGAACTCGGGAGGCGGAGGGTAGGACGCGATGGCGTCCAGTTGCGTCTCGGTCATGGTTGTGAGGGTAGTCACCAAACGTTGCATTGACGTTGGCGGCTCACATTCAGCACTGCGGGCGGTGGTTGCGGCGCGACGAGCGTCGCGGCGGGAGCGCTCATCGGTGCCCTCTGCTCTTCGCGCGAGCGCTCATCGGTGCCTCCTGCGCTTCGCCCGAGCGGTCGACTACCGTGTCCGGGCGTGACCCCCGATGACCCGTTGGCCCCGCTGACGACGCTACCCGGGGTGGCCGAGGCCGGCGAGGAAGCGCGTGAGGCCCTGGGCAGGGCGCATCGTCATCGTGCCAATCTGCGCGGGTGGCCGAAGTCGGCTGCCGAGGCGTCGCTGCGCGCGGCGCGCGCATCGTCGGTGCTCGACGGCGGGCCCCTGCAATTCGCGAACGTCGATGACCGCGACCCGGTTCTGGCCGGCGCACTGCGGGTGGCCGAGGCGCTCGAAGGCGGGGAAGGCGCGCTGGTCGGCGTGTGGCGGCGGGCGCCGCTGCAGGCGATCGCCCGGCTGCACGCGTTGGCTGCCGCCGATCTGGCCGACGGGGACACGCTGGGGCGGCCGCGGCGAGACGAGGGAGTGGGACGGCGGCTGGAGCTGCTGGCCGACCTCGTCACCGGAGGGACCCGGGTGCCCGCGCCTGTGCTGGCCGCGGTCGCACACGGCGAGCTGCTGACGCTGGCGCCGTTCGGCACAGCAGACGGCGTCGTCGCGCGCGCGGTGTCGCGCCTCATCACGATCGCCAGTGGCCTCGATCCGCACGGGCTCGGCGTTCCCGAGGTGCACTGGATGCGGCGATCCGGCGACTACCGGGCAGCGGCGCGGGGGTTCGCGTCAGGGACGCCCGACGGCCTGGCGGCATGGCTGGTGCTCAGCAGCGAAGCGCTGCACGCGGGAGCAAGGGAAGCGCTCTCGATCGCGCAGGGCGCGTCGTCCTGACACCCAGGCCCTCGAGCCTCGCAACGCCCTCCAGCAAACGAAGCGGGCGGCGACCCGAAGTGGTCCTGCGACCACATCGGCTCACCGCCCGCTAGCACGGGTCACCGGTTACCAGGCGTGCCGGTTGGGTTGCGTGGGTGGCCTCGGCGTCCCTGCGAACCGTTACGACTGCAACCCCACCCAAGGGGCCGTCGAGGTCGTCCGATATCCGCAATTACGCAGGCCCGCAAACCTATTACCTTCTTCGCGGTATGTGCTCCGCGTGGGTTCCGGGACCCGTGCTAGGAGCCGAGATCGGGAGATCGAGCCTTCTCTTCCGGCTCGGCCTTGGCCTCACCCGGCTTCCGTGGTTCCTTTGTACTCCGTGACCGCAGTCACATCAAGGGCCAATAGGCCCGCGATCCCGGATCGTTACGCGGACCGGCCAGCAAGCGCGGTAGCTACCGGCAGGTAGCTTGTGTCAGAACGCGAACCGGCGCAGCAGCGAGTACGTCAGCGCCCCCGCTGCCAGCGCGCTCACACCGACCGCGGCGGTGGTCGCGACGGCGGCTCCGGACGGGGCCGGCAAGCGGTCGCGCAGTGATACCGGCTTGGAGAACGTGCGGACCGGCCAGCCTCGCGCGGCGGCCTCCTTGCGCAACGTCCGGTCGGGATTGACCACGGTCGGATGCCCTACCGTCGCGAGCATCGGCAGGTCGGTGATCGAGTCGGAGTAGGCGTAGCAATGCTCGAGGGCGTAACCCTCGCGGTCGGCGAGCGCCAGAATGGCTTCCGCTTTGCCTTCGCCGTAGCAGTAGAAGGCGATTTCGCCGGTGTACTTGCCGTCCTCGACCACCATGCGCGTGGCCATCGCGTGGGTGGCGCCGAGTGCGCGGGCGATCGGCGCGACGATCTCCTCCCCGGAGGCGGACACCACGACGACGTCGCGGCCGCAGAGCTTGTGGTCGGCGATGAGTTCCGCGGCCTCGGCGAACACCAGCGGGTCGACGATGTCGTGCAGCGTCTCCCCGACGATGGCCTTGATCTGCTCGACGTCCCACCCGGTGCACATGTTGGTGATGTAGGTACGCATCCGATCCATCTGGTCGTGGTCGGCGCCCGACATCAGAAACAGGAATTGTGCATAGCTCGACTTCAGAACGGCGCGCCTATTGATAAGCCCTTGGCTGTAGAACGGTTTGCTGAAAGCTAATGTGCTCGATTTCGCGAGCACGGTTTTGTCGAGATCGAAGAAGGCTGCGGTACGTATCGGGCGGTCCGGCGGAGTCGGCGCGGGGGGCGTCTGGCTACCCCCGACCGCCGGGTCGGGTGAAGTCACATCGTCAGCATAGGCGTGTGCTGCGTGACAGACAGCCTCAGATTGTACAAACTGGCAGTTCACGACACCTGTCTGCGACTGCATCTTTCCTGGTCCCCGGCCAAGTTGTTCCCATTTCGATACTTGCGCTGGCCCTGTCTGGCGTGTGTATAGTGGGCATTACTCGGCTTATGCCGAGTGTGCATCAGCCCGACCCCCCGGGGCTGATACACGACGACCTCCGCCTCCTCCCCCCCTGGCGGGGGTCGTCCCTTTTCTGGGGTGTTTCGCCCGGCGGATAGATCAGCCAGTTCCCAGAAAGTTGCGGAACGCTGTTTTCGCCGAATCCCCGGGACGGTTGTCCACAGAGCCGAGTTGATCCACAGATTGCCGACACCACCCTGTTGACGGTCGTGGTGAGGCCTCAGGCTTGGGTTCATGACCGCCACCGAGGCAATCCTGGCTCTGGTCGACGACCGGGCCCTGAGCGCTGACATCGACCGGGTCGTCGCCGCGGCCGGCGTGCGGATCGTCCGCGCTGCTGATCCCTCCAGTCATCGGGTGTGGACGGGTGCGTCGGCCGTTCTGCTGGACACCGCCGCCGCGCAGAGATGCGCCGCGCGTGGGTTACCGCGCCGCCCCCGCGTGCTCCTGATCAGTGGCGAAGCGCCCGGACCCGAAGAGTGGGAAGCCGCCGTCGCCGTTGGCGCGCAACAGGTCGTGACGTTGCCCAGCGGCGATCACGAACTGATGGCCGAGCTCGCCGACGCGACGGAAGCGGCCCGCCACACCGGCCTTCGCGGGCCGGTGGTGGCCGTGCTTGCCGGCAGGGGTGGAGGCGGCGCGTCCGTCTTCGCGACCGCGGTGGCGAAGGTGGCCACCGAGGCTCTGCTCATCGACGGGGATCCGTGGGGTGGTGGTCTCGATCTGGTGCTCGGCAGTGAGACGGAGCCGGGATTGCGGTGGCCCGATCTTTCGCTGGCAGGCGGGCGGGTGTACTTTTCCGCGTTGCGCGACGCCCTGCCGACGCGGCACGGCGTGTACGTGCTTTCCGGTAGCCGCGCGTTGTCTGGGACACATTCCAGCAACGACATCGACGCCGCTGCGCTCGGTGCGGTGATCGACGCGGGGAGCCGCGGCGGTGTGACCGTGGTCTGTGACGTGGCCCGGCGCCCCACCCCCGCGTCCGAAACGGCCGTGGCTTCTGCGGATCTGGTGGTGCTGGTCACTCCGGCGGACGTGCGGTCGTGCGCTGCCGCCGCGGCCACCGCCCAGTGGGTGGCCGGGGGAAACCCGAACGCCGGTGTCGTCGTGCGCGGCCCCTCTCCCGGAGGTCTGCGATCGGTCGACGTCGCGCGGATCGTCGGTCTGCCGGTGCTCGCTTCGATGCGACCGCAACCCGGCATCGACACGCTTCTCGAGCGGGGAGGCCTTCGGGTGCGGCCGCATTCACCGCTGGCCAGGGCCGCGCGCGAGGTGTTGGCCGTGCTCAGTCAGAGCCCGCAACTCGAAGCGGCCGCGGAGGCCGTGGCGTGAGCGCGCCGTTGATCGATCGGGTTCGGGAACGACTCGCGATGCAGTCCTCACCGCTGCGACCGAGCGTGGTGGCCGCCGCCATCCGGGCCGAGTCCGGCGGCGTGCTGGGAGACGCAGAAGTGCTGACCAACCTGCGCGAACTACAGACCGAGTTGATCGGAGCGGGCATTCTCGATCCGCTGTTGTCGGGCCCCGGCGTCACGGATGTGCTTGTCACGGCACCCGACGCGGTCTGGGTCGACGACGGCAACGGCTTGCGGCGGACCTCCGTGCGCTTCGCTGACGACGCCGCCGTCCGGCGCCTCGCGCAGCGCTTGGCGTTGACCGCGGGACGCCGCCTCGACGAGGCTCAACCGTGGGTCGACGGGAATCTCAGCGGCTTCGGCGCCGGTCAGCCCGGCGGACCGCTCAGCGTCCGACTGCACGCCGTGCTGCCGCCGGTCGCCGCAGGCGGGACATGCCTGTCGCTGCGGGTGCTGCGGCCGGCCAACCAGGACCTCGACGCACTGATCGGCGCGGGCGCGATCGAGCCGGACGCCGCGGGCATCCTGCGCGACGTGATCTCCGCCCGGCTGGCCTTCGTCGTGTCCGGTGGGACGGGCGCCGGCAAGACCACCTTGCTGGCGGCGTTGCTCGCCGCGGTGCCCGAGGACGAGCGCATCGTCTGTGTGGAGGACGCCGCCGAACTCGCGCCGGATCATCCGCATCTGGTCAAGCTCGTCGCACGCTGCGCGAACGTCGAAGGCGCGGGCGAAGTGACCGTGCGTGACCTCGTCCGGCAGGCGCTGCGGATGCGACCCGACCGCATCGTGATCGGTGAGGTGCGCGGCGCCGAGGTGGTGGACCTGCTCACCGCGCTGAACACCGGTCATGACGGTGGCGCGGGGACCGTGCATGCGAACAACCCCGCCGAGGTGCCGGCACGTTTCGAGGCGCTCGCCGCGCTCGGCGGCCTCGACCGTGCAGCGCTGCACAGCCAACTCGCGGCAGCGATCTTATCTGTAACGGATGCGGGTGTGTGTAAGGCTGTTACTCACGTGGGTTTGGTGCTGGGAGATTCACGTCGGTGACAGTGTTATCCGTAGCGGTGTTACCGACGTGCGAGGCCGAGATGATC
>Ga0172382_10002381_pt1 | contig 31631 bp, 29 predicted proteins | sample Leawel138RmetaG_FD_122245 | JGI IMG/M metagenome (GOLD analysis project Ga0172382, IMG submission 122245) | Leachate microbial communities from a municipal landfill in Southern Ontario, Canada - Leachate well 138R metaG | ecosystem: Engineered > Solid waste > Landfill > Unclassified | place...
CCGGGCACACACCAACCGGGCAGGAACGACAGCGGCCAGAACGACGCCGGATAGGGGATCCCCACCAGGTCGGGGTCGGCGCATTCGCCGGGATCTGTGCAGACGATCCCGTCGATGTACCTGTTCCAGGCGTTCTCGCGGTAGCCGGCGACGACGTCCGAGTCCGGGGTACCGGTTCCCGGCACGATCAGCGCGGTGGCGCCCAGGGCCAGGGCCGAGACGAACACCGACGCGATGCCCAGGACCACCGCGGTGACCAGGGAGAGGACGACGAGTACCAGCGCACGGGCCTGATTACGCATCCGTCAACGATCACACACCGCAGCCCGACCGGGACAGCGAATCAGCAAACTCGTCCGGGCATTTGTTGCAGGCGCAGCAATCGGAAAACCATAGGGAAATACCCGATTCCTCGCGGCCCGGCCGTCGCTACCGTCGGGGAATGGGCGACGTGCGCAGCGCGATGAACTTCCTCGCAGAGTGGTACCTGCCCGACCTGGCGGAGACGACCGTCGACGACATCGTCACGCGGCTGGACGCGGCGGCTGCCGCCGTCAGCGGCGGCGGCGAACACGTCCGGCTCGTGGTGACGCTCTCGGTGCCGACCGACGAGGTGCTGTACGGCCTGTTCGACGCCGATTCACCCGACGCCGTGACCGCCACCTGCGCGCGCGCCGGCGTTCCTCATCAGCGTCTGTCCACCCACGTGGTCGCGCGCATCGTCACCGGAGCGGCCTGAACGGCACCCGGTGCCATCCCTTTGCCTGCCGCCTCCGCGCACTGGTCGCGGTGCGCTGAAGAGGGAAATGCGTTGCGCGAAAGCCGAGGAAGACCCTGCTCACGCAGGTGGTCCGAATTCTTCGGCAATCAACGAACCAATTGACGTCGGCGATGCTATGTTGCTGCTCGAGGGTGCTCTTCGGTCGCCGCGTCGCGGTTCGCCAGGGGGATGCCGTCGGCCTCTGGCCGTGATGCCCGACTAGCCGTTCGTGGGGGGCGGTGGGTCGGGCGGGGCCGGAAGCAGGCGATCGAGGAGCACTCTCGAAGACGATTCAAAGCGAGAAACCCCGCACCGATGGTGCGGGGTTTCTCGTTGTCTGGGGGCCTAACTCCTCCGGCCCGATGGTCGGATCCGGCTCCGCCTACTCCTCCGGCCCGATGGTCGGATCCGGCTCCGCCTACTCCTCCGTGAAATTACGGGTGATCGACGGGTCCACCGGGATTCCCGGGCCCGTGGTCGTCGAGACGACGACCTTCTTGAGGTAGCGACCCTTCGAGGAGGACGGCTTGGCACGCAGCACCTCGTCGAGCGCCGCGCCGTAGTTCTCGGCGAGCTTGCTCTCGTCGAAGGACGCCTTGCCGATCACGAAGTGCAGGTTGGCCTGCTTGTCGACGCGGAAGTTGATCTTGCCGCCCTTGATGTCCGACACGGCCTTGGCCACGTCGGGTGTCACGGTGCCCGTCTTCGGGTTGGGCATCAGGCCACGGGGGCCGAGGATGCGGGCGATGCGGCCGACCTTGGCCATCTGGTCGGGCGTGGCGATCGCGGCGTCGAAGTCGAGGAAGCCGCCCTGGATCTTCTCGATCAGGTCGTCGCTGCCGACGATGTCGGCGCCGGCGGCCTCGGCCTGCTCGGCCTTGTCGCCGACGGCGAAGACGGCGACGCGCGCGGTCTTACCGGTGCCGTGCGGCAGGTTCACGGTGCCGCGCACCATCTGGTCGGCCTTGCGGGGGTCGACGCCGAGCCGGATCGCGACCTCGACGGTGGCGTCCTGCTTCTTCGACGACGTCTCCTTGGCCAGCTTCGCGGCCTCCAGAGGCGAGTAGAGCCGGGTCTTGTCGACCTTCTCGGCGGCTTCTTTGTAGGCCTTGCTGTTCTTGCTCATTGGTATCTCCTAGGTTTCAGAAGTTGTGGTTGCGAGCCGATGCCAGCTCTCCCACGGATTACGGCGTCGAGACTGCGTTCAGGGCGGTGGATACTCGGACCTTCCCGCCGTCACCGCAATCTCGACGGTTAATCGACAGCTACTCGACAGTGATGCCCATGGACCGGGCGGTGCCGGCGATGATCTTCGCGGCGGCGTCGATGTCGTTGGCGTTGAGATCTTCCTTCTTGGTCTCGGCGATCTCGCGCACCTGGTCCCACGTCACCTTGGCGACCTTGGTCTTGTGCGGCTCACCGGAACCCTTCGGCACACCGGCGGCCTTGAGCAGCAGCTTGGCGGCGGGCGGGGTCTTCAGTGCGAACGTGAAGCTGCGGTCCTCGTAGACGGTGATCTCCACGGGGATGACGTTCCCGCGCTGCGCCTCGGTGGCAGCGTTGTACGCCTTGCAGAACTCCATGATGTTGACGCCGTGCTGACCGAGCGCGGGTCCGACCGGCGGGGCGGGGTTGGCCTGCCCGGCCTGGATCTGCAGCTTGATCAGCCCGACGACCTTCTTCTTCGGGGGCATGGCTGTGCTTTCCTTTTTCTTCCGGTGGGCTTGACGGCCCTGTTAAATCTTGGCGACCTGGTTGAAGGTCAGTTCGACCGGCGTCTCACGGCCGAAGATCGACACCAGCACCTTGAGCTTCTGCTGTTCGGCGTTGACCTCGCTGATCGAGGCAGGCAGCGTGGCGAACGGACCGTCCATGACGGTGACGGACTCGCCGACCTCGAAGTCGACCTCGATGACGGGCCGCTCGATGCCGCCGGCCTCCGATGACGCAGCCGCTGCAGCCGACGTGGCTGCCTTGCCGGGCTTCTTGGCCGCGGCGGGCGGCAGCAGGAACTTCACCACGTCGTCCAGCGACAGCGGCGAGGGACGCGAGGTCGCGCCGACGAACCCGGTCACACCCGGGGTGTTGCGCACCGCGCCCCACGACTCGTCGTTGAGCTCCATGCGGACCAGGATGTAGCCGGGCAGCACCTTGCGGTTGACCTGCTTGCGCTGGCCGTTCTTGATCTCGGTGACCTCTTCGGTGGGCACCTCGACCTGGAAGATGTAGTCGCCGACGTCCAGGTTCTGCACGCGGGTCTCGAGGTTGGCCTTCACCTTGTTCTCGTAACCGGCGTACGAATGGATGACGTACCACTCGCCCGGCTTGAGACGCAGCTCCTTCTTGAGCGCGACTGCGGGGTCCTCGTCCTCTTCATCGGCACCCTCGGCGGCGTCGGTCGCCTCGGCAGGCGCGGCGTCCTCGTCGCTGCCCACGGCCTCGGCGTCGGCACCAGCCCGAACCTCGGCGTTGGTCTCGTCGACGTCGATGGTGTCGACGGTGTCGCCCGAAGGCGCTTCCCCGTCGAAGCTAGTCACGTGTCAGTCCTCTCTCAATGTCTTTCGTCGCGGCGCTCGTGGCCCCGGCTGCGGTCAGGCGAAAATCCAGGTCACGAGCTTGCCCAGGCCCAGATCCACGCCACCGATGAGCGCCACCATGAACACCAGGAACAGGAGCACGACCGTCGTGTAGGTGGCCATCTCCTTGCGGTTGGGCCAGATGACCTTCCGCAGCTCGCCGACAACTTCCTTCAGATAGTTGATGACGAAGACGAGCGGATTGCGGGACGGCCCGTCCTTGGGTTTCTTGGCCGTCTTCTTCTTGGCCTTGGGACCACTGCCGTCGTCGTCCTTGGAACCCGAACTGTCCGCCTCGGGGGCCTTGTCGGCGTCCCCGGCCTCGCCGGCGCGCCGCGACCGCTTGCCCGTGGGGCGTAGCGGGCGCGTCACCACCGCGGTCTGGCCGCGGTCACCGTCGTCGGTCTGTCCGCCGCTGTCGGTGTCTGCGGAGCTGACACCGTCGCGCTCGTCGCTCACCGCATGCTTCCTTTTCTGTTCGGGTTCATGTTCGCCGGAATGTGGGTCACCCCTCCAGTGTCCACCCTTGTCGAGTATTCAGTTGAGCAGGGGCGACAGGACTTGAACCTGCAACCTGCGGTTTTGGAGACCGCTGCTCTGCCAGTTGAGCTACGCCCCTTCGTGGATCCTTACGGGCCCACACAATTCGCGCGCTCCCCGTTCGGTCGATCTGAGCCGACGGACAGCGCGCTTAACTGGGAAAACCCGAAGCCCGAGTGTAGCGCGCCGAGGGTCCCAGTTACTAATCCACTTCTACTGCCCCGCGTCGTCGGCCGGGTCGTGCGCGACGGGCTTGCGGAGCACCTGGCCGGTTTCGGGGTCCCATCCGGCCGAGATCGAGTTGTCCCCTTCATGGCCCATCAGCGTGGTGAACGACTCCATCACGATTTCGCCCGCGTCATCGGTGAGGACGTTACGTGTCGTCACGATGTCGGCACCGAACCGCTCGTCCACGGTCAGGATGGTCAGCGCGCCCCGGAGTCGGTCGCCGTCCTTGATCGGACGGTGGAACAGGAACCGCTGGTCGACCTGCACGATCTGCAACGTCTCCAGACCCACGTCGACGTGCTGGAAGAAATGGTTCTGGATCATCACCGCGAAGATCGACATGAAAGTCGGCGGTGCGATGATCCCGCTGTGCCCGAGCTCGGCCGCCGCGGCCTCGTCGTGGGTGGCCGGATCCTTCGCCTTGACCGAGTTCGCGTATTGGCGGATCTGTTCGCGCGCAACGACGAAGACGTCAGGGTATTCCCAGACCATCCCGCGGATGTCGGTTTTGAGTGCCATCGACGCGACCTACGCGAGCTTCGCGACAGCGATGGCGCGACCGAAGATCTTCTTACCGCCGGAGGTGGCGCTCAGCGCGATGGTCACCGACTTCGATTCGGGGTCAACGGATTTCACACGGCCGTTGAACACGATCTCGGCGCCCTTGCCGTCGTTGGGGACGGGCACGACAGCAGTGAAGCGCACGTTGTACTCGGTGACCGCGGCCGGGTCGCCGACCCAGGACGTCACGTAGCCGCCACCCAGGCCCATCGTGAGCATGCCGTGCGCGATCGCGGTGTCCAGGCCGACCTGCTTGGCGATCTCGTCGTCCCAGTGGATGGGGTTGAGGTCGCCGGACACGCCCGCGTAGTTGACGAGGTCGGCCCGCGTCAGGGGGATGACCTTTTCGGGCAGCTGATCGCCGACTTTGACCGAACTGAACTCACGCAGTGCCATCTGAAAAGCCACTCTCTCCGTCTTCTTCGCTACGCCCCGCCAGCGTGGTGTAGCTCTCCTGCACAACCTCGCCGTTCTCGCGGCTGACGATGTTCTTGGTGACGATGATGTCGGTGCCGTGCGCCTTGCGGATCGAGTCGACCCACACGTCGCAGTAGAGCGTGTCACCGGCTTTGATGGGTGCGACGAACTTGAGAACCTGATCGACCTGCACGATCTTGGCGTCGGCGAGGGCGATGTTGTTGGCCTCGAACATCGCCCGCTGGGCCTGATACCCGAATACCGAGATGAAGGTCAGCGGGGCCAGCAGCGAGTCGTAGCCCAACTCGTCGGCGGCTGACTCCTCGAAGAAGGCGGCGTCGTCGTTCTTGACGGCCACGGCGTACTCACGGATCTTCTCGCGCCCGACTACGTAGTGGTCGGGATAGCGGAAGTGCGACCCGACGAGTCCGTCCAGCAGCGACACGAGTGATGAACCTACCTAGTCGACCTCAGCAACCGTGATTCGACGGCGCCGGCCCTCGTCCGTGTCGCCTAGCGCGACTCTTTGTGGGCCTGGTGCTTACCGCAGTTCGGGCAGAACTTCTTGATCTCGAGCCGGTCGGGATCGTTGCGGCGGTTCTTCTTCGTGATGTAGTTACGGTGCTTGCACACCTCGCAGGCCAAGGTGATCTTGGGCCGTACGTCGGTACTGGAGGCCACGTCAGTCGTCCTTCTTCTTCGCGTTCAGTCGCGCATTGTTCCTGTAGCGGTGGGGAGGCTCGATCTCCCGACCTCACGATTATGAGTCGTGCGCTCTAACCAGCTGAGCTACACCGCCCCGGACAGATCCAGGCTGGGCGCACTCGGTCGCTCCGCCCGGTATCCACCGAGCCCCCTAACGGAATCGAACCGTTGACCTTTTCCTTACCATGGAAACGCTCTGCCGACTGAGCTAAGGGGGCCTGCGCCCGCGTAAGTGCCGCGAGCCTTAAAGAGGGTACATTCTCAGGGTTTCCGGCGCCAAACCGCTGGTCATTGCGGCCGTTCGACCGGCAGAAAGACCCCTGCGCGCGGATTCGGCGGCCGCCACTGCATACGCTGACGGGCATGGCCGATTCGGACCGTCTCTACTTCAGACAGCTTCTCTCGGGCCGTGATTACGCGGCCGGCGACATGATCGCCCAGCAGATGCGCAACTTCGCCTACCTGATCGGTGACCGGGAGACCGGCGACACCGTTGTGGTGGACCCCGCCTACGCGGCCCAGGACCTGGTGGACGCGCTGGAAGCCGACGGCATGCAGCTGTCCGGTGTGCTCGTCACCCATCATCACCCCGACCACATCGGCGGCTCGATGATGGGCTTCGAGCTCAAGGGGCTGGCCGAGCTGTTGGAGCGGGTGAGTGTCCCGATCCACGTCAACGCTCATGAAGCGGATTGGGTTTCGCGGACCACCGGGATCGCGCGCAGCGAGCTGACGGCGCATCAGCACGGCGACAAGGTCTCGGTCGGTGACATCGACATCGAGCTGCTGCACACCCCGGGGCACACGCCGGGCAGTCAGTGTTTCCTGCTCGACGGCCGGCTGGTCGCCGGGGACACCCTGTTCCTGGAGGGATGTGGGCGCACCGACTTCCCCGGCGGCAACGTCGACGACATGTTCCGCAGCCTGCAGGCGCTCGCAGCGCTGCCCGGCGACCCCACGGTGTTCCCGGGTCACTGGTACTCCGCCGACCCCAGCGCGCCGCTGTCCGACGTCCGGCAGACGAACTATGTCTACCGCGCGAGCGATCTGGACCAGTGGCGCATGCTGATGGGCGGCTGACCGCAGGAATCCGCAGGCAGCGGCGCTGAACAATCGCCCAAACCGAAGACGTCCGACTCCGATTCTGGCAAACTCGAGAGCCGCGCTGTCACTTGCTCACGTCGGGGGTCTTCGTGAAGAACATCGCGTTGTGCTTCGGGGGCGACACCAATGCCGCGGTGCTGGCGGCGCTGCTGCGCCGTGACGGCGGTCAGACCGTGTGGTCCTGCAGCCGGGCCCAGCCGGCGGGCCGGGTCCGGCCGGGGGCCGGTCGCGCCGAGCTCGCGGCGGCGCGGGCCGCGGTCGCCGAGGCCTATCAGTTCCTGGTCGAGACGTGGGAGCCGGGTGACCGTCTGTTCCTGTTCGGAGCCGGCCGGGGTGCCGCGTGCGCGCGGGCGCTGGCACGGCTGCTCGGCACGTTCGGCGTGCTCGGCGACGACGTGCCCGGGTGGACGGTCGAGGACTTCCGGGAGTACGTCCTGGCGACCTACGCCATGCCCCGCACCCGTCGTGACAACACCGATTGGGAGCATGTCGGCCGGTTGGCGGCCGAGTTCTCGGGCGGCGCCGACCTCGCCGTCGCCGTCGAATACCTCGGGCTGTGGGACACGTTCGCGGTGCCGGGACTCCCTAGGCCGCAGGCCTGTGATCCGACGCCGAACGTGCTTGCCGCCCGGCACGCGGTCGCCATCGACGGGCACGGGCACCGCGGGCCGCAGCTGCTGGATCGCGGCGCCGACCGCGTGCAGGAGGTGTGGTTCCGCGGCGCGCACTGCGACGTCGCCGGCGAGCCGGGTGCCTGCTCAGCGCTGTCGGGCATCGCGCTGGACTGGATCCTCGACGGCGCCGTGCGGGCCGGGGCGGCGGTGTGCGAGCCGCCGTGCCAACTACCCCCGCACGCCCTGGACGCGTTGGCCGGCAGCGCGCACATCGTTGCGTTCCGCAAAGTTCCCGCCGACGCGGCGGTGCACGCCAGCGTCGCGTGCTTCCTGCGTGCCCATCCGTCGTACTGGCACCGCCTGCCCGCGCACGTGGTGTGGGCGGACCTGGACTGGGTGGCCCGGTCGGAGCGCCTGATACCGGTCCCGGCGCCACCGCCGAACCCCGCGCCGGAGATACCGGCACTCGCCACCGCCGGGTGACCGGGGGCAGCCGGGAGGTAGTGCGCACACCGCTGTTAGGTTCGATCGACTCGACAGCAGCGCCTCGGAAGGACCACCCGGCCATGACCAGCACCGTTTCCTACGAGTTCGCCGACTCCGTCGCCACCATCTCCCTCGATGACGGCAAGGTGAACGTGCTCGGGCCCGCGATGCAGGCCGCGATCAACGAGGCCCTCGACCGCGCCGAGGCCGACAAGGCCAAGGCCGTGGTGCTCGCCGGCAACTCGCGGGTGTTCAGCGGCGGCTTCGACCTTTCGGTGTTCCAGTCCGGCGACGCCGCCGCGGCGCTGGGCATGCTCGCCGGCGGTTTCGAGTTGTCGCTGCGCACGCTGACGTTCCCTGCACCGGTGATCGTCGCGGCGACGGGCCCCGCCATCGCGATGGGTTCGTTCCTGCTGCTGTCCACCGATCACCGGGTTGGCCAGCCGAAGTCGCGCTGCCAGGCCATCGAGGTGGCCATCGGCATGACCATCCCGATCTCGGCGCTGGAGATCATGCGGATGCGGCTGACCCCGGCGGCGTTCGAACGCGGCGCGGCGCTGGCGGCGACGTTCGCGGGCGACGACGCGGTCGCCGGCGGCTGGCTCGATGAGATCGTGCCCGCCGACCAGGTTCTCGCCCGCGCCCAGCAGGTGGCAGGGGAGGCGGCGGCCACGCTGCACCCCGGCGCGCACCTGGCCACCAAGCTGAAGGCGCGCAAGCCGGCACTCGACGCGATCAGGGCCGGAATCGACGGCCTGGCAACCGAATTCAGCCTGGGCTAGCCCCACTCCTGATCCCGCGAACGTGCACCCACGGCAGTAGTCCCTCCGCGTCGACTGCCGGCAACGCACGCTCGCAGAGCGGCGCCGGTGTTTCCGGGACGTTTCGGCCGTGAGCTCCATCTAACGACTTCGTATTCCATCGCTAACCAACGCGCAACGGCGCGGGCCTGTAATCGAGTCAGCCGAAAGTCTTCTCGGCCTCGCAGGCACTGTCGCCGCGCGTACCGCATCGAGGAACGAACCACTGGAGCCCCCATGCCTTTTGACGAGTCCATCGCCGAGAACATCAAGACCTCGCTCGCCGAGATCCCACATCCCGCGCTGCCCAAGGGGTCCAGCATCTACGGCGGGACCAAGATCTTCCCGGACTACAAGGCCGAGAACGGGGAGAGCTATTTCACCCTCGTCCACGGCATCGCGCACGAATCCTCGGTCAGCTTCGTCGCGGTGCTCCAGGCCACCCGCGCGCTGCGCAAGGGCTTCGAGTCCGCGATCTACTTCTACGGCCCCGGTGCCATCAATTGCCTTGCCACCCGCGGCTTTCCGACCACCGGCGACTCCGGCTTCCCCGGTGAGCAGAACATCAACGACGCGCTGGGCACCTTCATCGGTGAAGGCGGAACGGTGTTCTGCTGCCGGTTCGGCCTCGCGCTGCACGGCGGCCGCGAGGAGGATCTGATCGAGGGTGTGGTCCCGGCCCATCCGCTCGACGTGCAGGACGCGCTCATCCACTACGCGCGCAAGGGCGCCATCATCAATTCCACCTACATGGTCTGAAGCGGAACGGGATTGCCACGATGACCACACTCGCCGCGGTGTCGGCCAATTTCACCCGCGACCTCGAACAGAACTACGCGCTGATCGCCTCGCTGGCCGACGAGGCCAGACATCGGGGCGTGGACTTCCTCGCCCTGCCCGAGGCCGCGATCGGCGGCTATCTGTCCTCGCTGGGCAATCACGGCGACACGGTCCGCACCACCGCGAGGTCGCTGCCGCCGGCCATCCGGCTCGACGGCCCGGAGATCGCCAGGGTGCAGCAGATCGTCGGCGACCTCGTGGTGGCGATCGGGTTCTGCGAACTCGCCGACGACGGACACACCCGGTACAACGCCGCGGCGGTCCTCGACGGTTCGACGGTCTACGGGTCGTACCGCAAGGTGCACCAGCCGCTGGGCGAGGGCATGTCCTATTCGGCGGGCTCCGGTTACGGCGTGTTCGACACCCCGATCGGGCGGGTGGGTCTGCAGATCTGTTACGACAAGGCGTTTCCCGAGGCCGCCCGCATCATGGCGCTGCGGGGCGCCCAGGTGATCGCGAGCCTGTCGGCGTGGCCGGCGGCTCGCACCGCGACGGCCGAGAACCTGCAGGACGATCGGTGGACCTACCGGTTCAACCTGTTCGACACCGCACGCGCGCTGGACAACCAGGTGTTCTGGGTGGCGTCCAACCAGAGCGGCACGTTCGGGTCGCTGCGCTACGTCGGCAACGCCAAGGTCGTCGACCCGGGCGGGAACATCCTGGCCACAACGCTTCTCGGCAGCGGCATGGCGGTCGCGGAGGTGGACATCGACGAGACGTTCCGCACCATGCGGGCCGGCATGTTCCATCTGCGTGACCGCAGGCCCGACGTGTACGGGCCGATCACCGAGGTGGGCGCGGGAAGCGATCTCGCGCATGCCTGAGATGACCTTCCAGGTGCGCTGGCCCGACGGCATTGAGCAGCAGTGCTATTCGCCGAGCCTGGTGGTGCACGATCACCTCAGCGTCGGCGCCACCTACACGGTCGCCGAGTTCGTCGAGCGCACCGGCCGCGCGATGGCCGAGGCCGGCGACCGGGTGCGCGCCAAGTTCGGCTTCGCCTGCACCTCGGCCGCCGCCACCGCCGAAGCGGTGGCCCGGGCCGCCGCCCGCTACCCCGGCGACGCCGTCCTGCGCGTCGTCACGATGCACCCCGAACTGGAGTTGCCATGAGCACGCACATCCCCGTCGCGGTCATCGGCGGCGGTCAGGCCGGGTTGTCGGTCAGCTGGTACCTGAGCCGCGCCGGCATCGACCACGTCGTCCTCGAAGCTGCGACCCCGGTGCACGCCTGGGCCGACAGCCGCTGGGACAACTTCACACTGGTGACGCCGAACTGGCACTGCCGGCTGCCCGGCTACGCCTATGACGGGCCCGACCCGGACGGCTTCATGACCCGCGACGAGGTGGTGGACTGGCTGTCGGGCTGGCTGGATACGTTCGACGCCCCGGTGCGCACCCACACCCGGGTCACCCGGCTGCGCAACGGAACCGACGGCGGGTTCGAGCTCACGCTGCGCACCGACGCCGGCGAAGAGACGCTGTCGTGCGCGCACGCGGTCGTCGCGACCGGCGGATACCCGATCCCGGTGCTGCCGAGTTTCGCAGGCGCGCTGGCTCCCTCGGTCACCCAGATTCACTCCGAGCAGTACCGCAACGCCGGCCAACTGCCCGACGGCGCGGTGCTGGTGGTCGGGACCGGCCAGTCCGGCGCCCAGATCGCCGAGGACCTGCATCTGGCCGGGCGGCAGGTGCATCTCGCGGTCGGCAACGCGCCCAGGGTGGCCCGGTTCTACCGGGGCCGGGACTGCATGACGTGGCTGGCGGACATGGGGCTGTACGACCGGCCCGCTGCGGAGTATCCCGGCGGCAAGGCGGCCATCGAGAAGACCAACCACTACGTCACCGGCCGCGACGGGGGCCGCGACATCGACCTGCGCCGCTTCGCCGCCGAAGGCATGAGGCTCTACGGCACCCTGGTCGGCGGGCACGACACCGCCGTCCAGTTCGCGCCGACGCTGCGCCGCGCGCTCGACCACGCCGACGTGGTGTACAACTCGATCTGCGCCGACATCGACGCCTACATCGAGCGGACGGGCGCCACCGCCGGGCCACCGGGACGTTACACGCCGGTGTGGGAGCCCGAAACCGAGCCGACCGCACTGGATCTGGCGGCCGAGGGGGTGACGGCAATCGTGTGGGCCATCGGCTACCGGCCCGACTACCGCTGGATCGAGGCCAGCGCCTTCGACGGGGGCGGACGTCCGATGCAGAACCGCGGGGTCACCACCGTGCCCGGACTGAGCTTCATCGGGCTGCCGTGGATGCACACCTGGGGGTCGGGCCGTTTCCTCGGCATCGACAGCGACGCGCGGCACATCGCCGAAACGATCATCGGTGCCCACCGGGACAGTGCGCCCGCGTCCCCGCTGCGCCTGGCGGTAGGCGGCTGAGAACATGACTCCTCCCAACACCACGACCTCCACGCGCGTCGACCTCGCCCTGCTCGGCATCCGCGGCAGGCCACCGGTGAGCCGCACCGCGGGGGCCGGTCCCAGCGACGACGGCCACCTCGTCATCGACGGTCTGAACGCCGCGTTGCCGCGGAACCCGCAGAGCCCGTTCGCGTTCGACGGCGACAGAATCCTCTACGACGGCCACGACACCGGCCTGGACGTCGAGGTGATCGAACGCCCGAAGTTCTACGATCTGACCACCGTCGACGGGGTGCGCTACGAGCAGCTGGCCCGGCTGCACGGCCGGAACGTGTTGGCCACCACGGTGGTTCAGACGTGCATCCGTTACTCCCCCGATCAGCGGTGCCGGTTCTGCTCCATCGAGGAGTCGCTGCGCGCCGGAGCGACGACGGCGGTGAAGCGGCCCGCCGAACTGGCCGAGGTCGCCCGCGCCGCCGTCCGTCTCGACGGCGTCACCCAGATGGTGATGACCACGGGCACGTCGGCGGGCACCGACCGCGGCGCCCGGCACCTGGCCCGCTGCGTGCGCGCGGTGAAGGCCGCGGTGCCGCAGCTGCCGATCCAGGTGCAGTGCGAGCCGCCCGCCGAGCTGGGTGTGCTCGCCGAACTGCACGAGGCCGGCGCCGACGCGATCGGCATCCACGTGGAATCCCTCGACGACGACGTGCGCCGCCGCTGGATGCCCGGAAAGGCGACGGTCCCGCTGGCGCAGTACCGGGCCGCCTGGCGGGAGGCGGTGAAGGTGTTCGGCCGCAACCAGGTGTCGACCTATCTTCTGGTCGGCCTCGGCGAGGATCCCGGGGAGCTGGTCGCGGGCGCCGCCGAGCTGATCAAGATGGGCGTCTACCCGTTCGTGGTGCCGTTCCGGCCACACCCCGGCACGTTGGCCGTCGACGTCGACGGCGCCACCGCGCCCGACGCCACGGTGGTGGAGAAGGTGTCCCGGGAGATCGCCGGCCTGTTGCGGTCGGCCGGCATGGCAGGCACCGACCAGAAGGCGGGCTGCGCCGCGTGCGGCGCCTGCGGCGTGCTGCAGAGCCTGGGCGGGTGAAACCGATGCTTTTCCAAGCGATCTCACCCCACCGCGGCGAGTTGTCGATCCTGGCCGGGTCGCGGCCTGCGACCGGCGGGCAGTTCCTGATCCGCCTGGCCGGCGCGCCGGAGCTGCGGGCCTACCACCGGTTGCGGCAGGAGTCGTTCGTCGTCGAGCAGGGCATGTTCAGCGGCACCGACCGTGACGACCTCGACGACGATCCCCGGACCGTGGTGCTGGTCGCCGTCGCCGCCGACGGCACGGTGCTCGGCGGCGTCCGGCTGGCGCCGGCCTGCGCACCGGACATCGGGTGGTGGACGGGCAGCAGGTTGGTGGCCGACCCGGCCGCGCGCGCGGCGGGCCTGGGCCCGGCGCTGGTCCGCGCCGCCTGCGCGCATGCGGAATCGGTCGGCGCGCTGCGCTTCGAGGCCACGGTGCAGCACCGCTACGCGCCGATGTTCGTCGGGCTGGGCTGGACCGACGAAGGCGGGTGTGTGGTGGCGGGCCGGCCGCACGTGGTGATGCGATGGCCGCTCGATCCCGTTCAGCGCGTCGCGGCCGCGACGAAGTCCTTTCTCGGCGAGGTGCTCGATCCGCTGCGTCGGGTGCCGAACGGGCTGGGTCCCAAGGGTTTCGTCGGCGACGACGGCGTACCGGTGCCGGGCGGTGACGTGGTCGCCGCGTGCGACGCGATCATCCCGTCGATGGTCGAACGGGACCCGGAGTGGGCGGGCTGGTGTTCGGTGCTCGTCAACGTCAACGACCTGTCGGCGATGGGTGCGACACCCACCGGCCTGCTCGATGCGGTCGGCGCGCCGAACCGGTCACTGCTGACGCGCATCGTGCGCGGGGTGGCCAACGCCTCGCAGGCGTGGCGGGTCCCGGTGCTCGGCGGGCACACCCAGCTCGGGGTGCCGGCATCGCTGGCGGTGACGGCGCTGGGCCGCACGGCCGATCCGGTGCCCGCGGCCGGCGGCGCGGCGGGTGATGCGCTGCGTCTGACCGTGGACCTGAGCGGCCGGTGGCGGCCGGGGTACCACGGCAGGCAGTGGGACTCGACGAGCGCCAGATGCCCCGACGACCTGGCGCGGATGGGGTCCTATGTCGCCGCGGCCCGCCCGCGGGCGGCCAAAGACGTCAGCATGGCCGGTATCGCGGGGACGGCGGGGATGCTCGCCGAGGCCGGCGGCGTCGGCGCCGAGATCGACGTCGCCGCGGTCCCCCGCCCCCGGGACGCCGACATGGGGTCCTGGATGACGTGTTTCCCGGGCTTCGGGATGCTCACCGCGGGCGGGGTGGGGGCGGCGCCGTTGCCCGACGGGGTCGCCAGCCGGGTGTGTGGTCGGCTGACGGCGCAGCCCGGGGTGCGGCTGCGCTGGCCCGACGGGGTGGTGACGACGGCGCTGCCCGCCGGCGTGACGGGGTTGGGACGGGCGTGAAGGTCGGCGCGGTCGCGGCGCATTTCGGCCGCGACGTCGACCGCGGGGTGGCCAAGGTGGTCGGCATCGTCGAGGCCGCCGCGCGCGACGGTGTGCAGCTGCTGGTGTTCCCCGACGCGTGCCTGGGCGGCTACATCGGCGATCTGCGCCGACCCGACCCGAGCGATCCCCCGCCCGCGCTCGACCCGGACGGCCCCGAGATCGCGGCGGTTATCGCCGCCGCGGGCCCGATGACGGTGTGTGTCGGCTACGCCGAGGCGGCTCCCGGCGGCTCCCGGTACAACTCGGCGATCTGTGTGTCCGGCGACGGTGTGCTCGGCACCCATCGCAAGGTGCACCAGCCCGCCGGGGAGTCGTTGGCGTATCTGGCCGGTGACACGTTCGCGGCGTTCGACACCCCGGTCGGGCGGCTGGGCATGCTGATCGACTACGACAAGACGTTCCCCGAGTCGGCGCGCGCGCTGGCGCTGGACGGCGCGCACATCATCGCCGCGCTGTCGGCGTGGCCGGCCAGCGTCACCGATCGGGCGTCGCGGCTGCCCGCAGATCGGCAGTCGCGGCTGTTCGACCTCTACGACTGCGCCCGCGCGGCCGAGAACCAGGTGGTCGTGGTGTCGGCGAACCAGACCGGGATCATGGGATCGCTGCGCTTCCTCGGCCAGGCCAAGGTGGTCGGCCCGGGCGGTGACGTGCTGGCCACCACCCGATCCAAGGGTGGGCTGGCCCGCGTCGACATCGACGTCGAGGCCGAGATCGCGCGCGCCCGAAGGGTTCTCGATCACCTCGCCGAGCGCAGGGTGGACACGTACTCGACGACGGCGCGGAGCTGAGCGTGCGGGTCGCCCTGATCACGTATTCGACCAAACCCCGCGGCGGTGTGGTGCACACGCTGAACCTGGCCGAGGCGCTGGCCGCCGAAGGCGCCGACGTCACGGTCTGGTCGCTGGCCCGCCGGGGCGACACCGGGTTCTTCCGCGAGGTCGATCCGTCGGTGAGACTGCGGCTGGTGGATTTCCCGGACCGGCCCGGCGAGTCGGTCACCGGCCGGATCGTGCGGTCGATCGACACCTTGGGCGCCCGGTTCACCCCGCACGCCTACGACATCGTGCACGCGCAGGACTGCATCAGCGCCAACGCCGTCGGAACCTGCATCCGCACCATCCACCATCTCGACGAGTTCACCACCCCGATCCTCGCGGAATGCCACGAGAAGGCCGTCGTGGCGCCGTACGCGCGGATCTGCGTCTCGGCTGCGGTCGCGGCCGAGGTCGCCGCGGGCTGGGGGCTGCATCCCACCGTGATCCCCAACGGGGTGCGTGCCGACCGGTTCGTGGCCGCCGCTGCGGCCGTCGACGATCAGCGTCGGTGGCGCGCCGAACTGGGACGCTATGTGCTGGCCGTGGGCGGGATCGAGCCGCGCAAGGGCACCATCGACCTGCTGGAGGCCCATCACCTTCTCCGGCAGCGCCACCCGGACCTCGCGCTGGTGATCGCAGGCGGCGAGACCCTGTTCGACTACCGCGACTACCGCGCCCGGTTCGAGCGGCGCTGCCACGAACTGGACGTGCGGCCGGTGATTCTCGGCGCGGTTGCCGACGCGGAGCTGCCGAGCCTGGTGGCCGCCGCCGAGGTGTTCGCGTTCCCGTCCACCAAGGAGGGATTCGGGCTGGCCGCGATGGAGGCGCTGGCGGCCGGCCGCCCGGTGGTGGCCCGTGAACTGCCGGTGCTGCGCGAGGTTTTCGGCGATACCGTGCGCTACGCGTCGGACGTCGAGGGCTTCGCCGATGCGCTCGCGGCCGCGATCGGTGACGCCGGACGCGCCGCCGCGGGCCGGGCGCTTGCCGAGTCGATGACGTGGGAGGCCGCCGCGCGCGCCCGCCTAGCCTTCTACCCCGCCCACCCGGCTCCGGCGGCCGCGGTGCCATGATGGTCGGGTGACTCAGGTCCGGGGCCGCGTCTGGCGCGACGGTAAACCCATCGACGATTTCGAGTTCTCGGCGATCTCGGACTGCCTGGCCTCCGACGACACGCTGGTGTGGTGTGACATCTACAGCCCCGACCACGCCATCCTCAAAGATCTCGCGCAGGAGCTGAACCTCAACACGTGGGCGGTCGAGGACGCGCTGGCCGATGCCGAACGCACCAAGGCCGTCGTGTACCGGACGCACACGTTCTTCACGGTGTACGCGGTCAGCGTCAAAGAACCGCCGCCCTCGGTGTTCACCGAGTCGACGCTGGAGAAGCAGCGCATCTCCGCGTTCGTTCTCCCGCGCGGGCTCATCACCGTACGGCTGTCGAACGGGTTCGACATCGACGAGGTGTCGCGGCGTTTCGACGAACTCGGCGGCCAGGAGTACGGGGTCGGCTCGCTGGTGCACGGCCTGCTCGACGTGGTCGTCGACGGGCACTTCGACGCGGTCCAGGTGCTCGACGAAGGCATCGAAGACCTCGAGGACGTCCTGTTCGACGACGCTGCACCACGAAAAGAGTTCCAGCACCGGACTTTTCAGCTCCGCAAGGATCTGGTGGCGCTGCGCCGCGTGGTGCTGCCGATGCGGGAGGTGGTGCTGGCGATCCAGCACCGCCGGCTGGAGACCAAGTTCGCGGTGGAACTCGATCCGCTCTACGCCGACCTCTACGACCACGTGCAGCGGGCTTCGGAGTGGACGGAATCGTTGCGCGACATGGTGACCACGGTGTTCGAGACGAATCTGTCGCTGCAGGACGCGCGGCTGAACACCGTGATGAAGAAGCTCACCGGCTGGGCGGCGATCGTCGCCGTGCCGACTGCGATCACCGGCTTCTACGGCCAGAACGTGGACTACCCGGGCATCGACACGTTCAGCGGGTTCCTCGCCAGCAGCGCGATCATCGTGGTGTTCGTGGCGGTGCTGTACTGGGCGTTCAAGAGACGGGACTGGATCTGACGTCCAGCGTGCCGACCACCCGGTCGCCGGCCCGGTACACCACCGAGAACCCGCCGGCGCGGTCGGTCAACGTGGCCGTGTCGTAGCCGGCCCCCCAGCCGCGGTAGGACAGTGTGAATGCGCCTATCCGACAAGTGAATCCGGGCACCTTGCCCCAGACGGCGGGCTGCCCAGCCGCGGTGAGACCGGCGACGCGCCCCTGCTGGACGGCGTCACGCCAGTGTTCGGCGACCACCGGGCGGCCGGCCGCCACATTGTGGGCGATCGTGACATCGCCTGCGGCGTAGACGTTGCGGACCGAGGTGCGCATGTGTTCGTCGACGACGACGCGCCCCTGCCGCGTCGCAAGGCCCGCATCGTCGGCCAGCCGGATGTCCGGGCGGACCCCGGTGGCGGCGAGGACGACGTCCGCGTCGACCGTCGCCCCCGACGCCAGGGTGACCTCGGTTTCCCCCACCGCCGTCACCGTCGTCGACGTCACCACCGTCACCCCTGCGTCGGCGAGCATCTCGGCGACCCGCTTGCCGACGTCGACGCCGAACCTGCGCTGCAGCGGCACGGACTCCGGGACCACCACGGTGGTGGCCACTCCGAGTGCGGTCAGGCAACTCGCGGCCTCACAGCCGACCAGCCCGCCGCCGATCACCACGGCGCTGGCGGCGTAGCGCGCGGCCATCTTCAGTGCGACGGCGTCGCCGAAGGTACGCAGCGGCTGCGCCCGGTCTCCGCCCGGCACCGTCAGCGGCACCGCGCAGGAGCCGGGCGCCAGCACCAGATGCCAGTACGGGTAATGCGCACCGCCCCTGGTGATCACCTCCTGGGCGTCGACGTCGATGTGCTCGACGGTGACGCCCAGCAGCAGGTCGATGCCGTGCCGCCGGAACCAGCCCGCGCTGTGCAGATCGAGGTCGATGTGACCGCCGTCGAGGAACTCCTTGCTCAGCGGCGGCTTGGCGTAGGGCAGGGCCGGGTCGGCGGACAGGATCCGGACGGGAATGTGAGGATGCCTGCCGCGGAACGTCTCCGCCGCACTGACGCCCGCGGGACCACTGCCGATGGCGAGAAAGCCCGGTGCCACCATGGCGTCGGGATACCACTTCGGGCGACGCCCCAATCCCAAACGTTGAGCAGGGCCGATCAGGTGTGCAAACATCTGCCCATGGAGCCGTCCGGGGACCCTGAAGCCCGCATCCGGGACCTCGAGCGTCCACTCGCCGATCAGGCTGCCGCCAACGAGCTGGGCACCCATGCGTACCAGGACGTCGCCCCTCCCACGACGCCGGTGCCGCCTTATCCCTACCCGCCCTACGCGCAGTACGGATCGCCCTACTACGCCCCTCCGCAGCGGGTGGTCGACAAGCGCTCCCACACGACGGCGTTGTGGTTGATCCCGCTGGTCGTCGTCGGCGCCATCGTGGCGGGCGCCGTGGCCGTCGTCGTGTTCTTCAACACGGGCAGCCCGGACAGCGCGACACCCATCCCCGTCCCGCCGATCTCCGGAGGCGGCGGTCCGCTGGACCCCCCGCCGAGCGTGCAGACGCGCATCGAGTCCACCGAGCAGATCGTCACCGTCGAGTCGGGCGGCTTCGTCAGCCTCGGCGGCGTCGAGACCAGACAGACCGTCGTCTGCGACGACGGCACGGTGAACATCAGCGGGGTGAACAACACCATCGAGGTGCAGGGCGCCTGCACGATGGTGACCGTCTCCGGGGTCGAGAACACCGTCACCGTCGAATCCGCGGACACCATCAGCGCATCCGGTTTCGACAACAGGGTGACCTACCGCACCGGAACCCCCGAGATCTCGAAATCGGGCAGGGGCAACGTGGTCGAGCCGGGCTGACGCCCACTCCAGCCAAAACCCGCTGGTCACACCAGTCACCGGACTCACCACAGGATCCCGCCGGTGCGCTATCGTCCCGTTGAAAACGGACGCGGTGGGTGCTGATGGCAAACCAGGGTCGGGGTGTGCGCCTGCGCGGGCGTCGCGAGGAGTGCGCGACCCTGCGGGCCCTTGTCGGCGCCGCCGATCCCGACTCCGGCCGGGTCCTCGTCATCCGTGGCGAGGCCGGGGTCGGCAAGACCGCGCTGCTGGACTATGTGCACCGCCAGGCGACCGACTTCCAGTGCGCCCGGGTGGCCGGCGTCGAATCCGACATGGAACTCGCGTTCGCCGGACTGCACCAGTTGTGCGCCCCGCTGCTCACGCACCTCGACGAACTGCCTTCACCGCAGCGCGACGCGCTCAGTGTGGCGTTCGGTCGTGGCGTCGGCCCCGCCCCGGACCGGTTCCTCGTCGGCCTCGCCGTGCTCAGCCTGATGTCCGCCGCGGCGCGCTCCACCCCGCTGCTGTGTGTGGTCGACGACGCCCAATGGCTCGACCAGGTGTCGGTGCAGACGCTCGGATTCGTCGCGCGCCGCCTGCTGGCCGAGCCGGTGGTGATGGTCTTCGCCGTTCGTGACAACGCCGACGTCCTCTCCGGACTCCCCGAGATGTTCGTCACCGGCCTCCCCGACGGTGACGCGCGCAAACTGCTGGAGTCGGTCGTGCTCGGCCGGATCGACGATCGAGTCAGGGACCGTATCCTGGCCGAGACCCGGGGCAATCCGCTTGCGCTGCTGCAGGTGCCGCGCAATGTGTCCGCCGCCGAGCTCGCGGGCGGCTTCGGCTACACGATTGCACGCCCCTCTGCGGGTCACATCGAAGAAGGTTTCGTCCGCCGGATCCGATCACTGCCCGTGAAGACCCGGCGCCTGCTGCTGGTCGCCGCGGCCGAACCGGTCGGCGACCCGTCACTGTTCCTGCGGGCCGCGGAGAAACTGGGGATCGCCGTCGACGAGCTCGCCCCCGCCGAGGCCGCCGAGGTGATCGAATTCGGTTCCCGGATGCGGTTTCACCATCCGCTGGCCCGTTCGGCCACCTATCGAACGGCAGATCTGACCGAGCGCAGGGAAGTTCACCGGGTGCTGGCCGACGCCACCGATCCAGAACTCGATCCCGACCGCCGGGCCTGGCACGCCGCGATCGCCGCCACCGGTCCCGACGACGCGGTGGCCGACGACCTGGAGGCCTCGGCCTGGCGGGCCGAGCGGCGCGGCGGCATCGCCGCCGCCGCAACGTTTCTGGAACACGCCGCGATCCTGACCTCAGAGCCCGTCAAGCGGGGCTCCAGGGCGATCGCTGCAGCGCAGGCCAAACGCGATGCGGCCGCCCCGGACTCGGCGTCAGAGCTTCTCGCGATCGCCGACCTGCAACCGCTCTCGGATCTTCAGCGCGCCCAGGTCGCCCGGCTGCGCGCCCAGATGGAGTTCAGCCGAAGCCGGGGTGACGAGCCCGGTGCGAGCCAGATAAGCCAGGCTGCTGCCCAATTACGCTCTGCGGCAGAGCGGCTGGAGACCCTCGACGGCGAGCTGTCCCGGGAGACCTACCTTGAGGCGCTCGCCGCGGCGATGTACGCCTCGGCACGGTGCGGCGACCCCGGGCTGCTGATGTCCACCGCGGAAGGAGCCCGCCGCGCGGTGAGCCGACTCGACACCCTGGACCATCCCGCCGATCACCTGCTCAGCGGTCTGGCCACCCTGCTCGTCGGCGGACGGCGTGAAGGCGCCGACCATCTCCGGACCGCGCTGCGGATGTGGTGTGCGCGTGCAGGCGAACGGGACGGACAGGACCTGCGGTGGCTGTCACTGGCCTTCCCGATCGTGCACGAATGTTGCGCCGCCGAACTCTACGACGACGGACTGACCCATGAACTGGCCGATGTGATGGTGCGTTACGCGCGCGACGTCGGCGCGCTCGCGGTCCTTCCCGCAGCGCTGTCCTACCGGGCCGGCATCCACGTCATCGCCGGTGAGTTCAACACGGCGGCAACGCTTCTGGACGAGTCGGATGCGATCTCCGCGGCGATCAACTACCGGCCCGTCAAATACCACCGGCTGCACCTGGCTGCCTGGCGCGGGGTCCCCGCCGACGCCCTGGCGCTGATCGAGCCCGCGACCAAGGAAGCCACGGCAAAAGGCGAAGGCAGGCTTCTGGGTCTGGCCGGTTACGCGTCGGCGCTGCTGTACAACGGTCTGGGCCGGTACCAGGAGGCCTTCCAAGCCGCCCGCAGAACCTGCGAAGAAGTCGACCTGGGCTTCCACGGCTGGTGTCTGGTCGAGTTGATCGAGTCCGCGGCGCGGATCGACGAGCTCGACGAGGCCGCGTCCGCGCTGCACCGACTGGAGGAACGCGCGGCAGACACCGGGACCGAGTGGGGCCTCGGCGCCCTCGCAGGCGCCAAAGCCCTACTCGCCGACGACGAGTACGCGGACGCGCTCTTCACCGAGGCGATCGCCCGGCTCGACCAGACCCGCGTCGCCGTCCACGCGGCACGCACCCGGTTGTGCTACGGAGAGTGGCTGCGCCGCAGGAACAGGCGCCCCGACGCACGCACCCAGCTCGGTGATGCCCACGAGATGTTCACCCGGTTCGGCGCGCAGGCCTACGCGGAGCGGGCGCGCCGCGAGTTGACCGCCGCCGGAGAGAAGGTGCGGACACAGCCGGACGGCACCGGCGGTGAACTGACGGCGCAGGAGACCCAGATCGCGCGGCTCGCCGCGGAGGGTTTCACCAATCAGGAGATCGGCGCCCAGCTGTTCATCAGCGCCCACACCGCGGAGTGGCACCTGCGGAAGGTGTTCGTCAAGCTGGGCATCACCTCACGCCGCCAGCTGCGCTCGATCTCCTGGGCGAGCTGACGCGTAGTTTTCCCGAGTCCGCCCCGACCACGAGCTTTCCGGGGTTCGTAACCGCACCGCAATCTCCAGACTGAATTCGAACGGTTCACAGCGGACCGCAGAGGAGGTCGGGGAACGTGGACGTCTACGAGGCGGTCAGGAGCCGGCGAGCGGTGCGTGGGTTCACCGACGAACCCGTTCCGCAGGCGGTGCTGGAACGCGTGCTCGCCGCCGCGGCGTGGGCACCGTCGGGTTCCAACCTGCAGCCCTGGCACATCTATGTCGTGACCGGCGCACCGCTGGCCCAGATGAAGAAGCTGGCGACCGAGCGCGTCGCGGCGGGTGACCCTTGGGACGAGCGCGAGTACGTGATGTACCCGCCGGTCCTGAAATCGCCGTACCACGAACGACGCGCCACCTTCGGCCGGGAGCGCTACAGCGCGCTCGGCATCGAGCGCGAAGACTGGGAGGCGCGCCAGCGGGCGGCCATCGCGAACTGGGACTGCTTCGGCGCGCCGGCCGCCCTGTTCTGCTACATCGACCGGGACCTCGGCAGGCCCCAATGGTCGGATCTCGGCATGTATCTACAGACCGTCATGCTGCTGCTTCGCGCCGAAGGTCTGCACAGCTGCCCGCAGATGGCGTGGTCGCAGGTGCGCAGCACCGTCGCGCAGGTGCTCTCTCCGCCCGACGAGCTGATGCTGTTCTGCGGCATGTCGATCGGCCACGAGGACACCTCGGTCGGCTACGTCCCGACCGGCCGCAGCGCACTGGCCGAGACGGTCACGTTCGTCAACGGCTGACTGCGCACTCCGGACCGTCGACGCTGAAACCAAACACATCCCGCTGGAAGGTTTGCCATGGAACTGACAGGACAGACCGCGCTGATCACCGGCGGCACCGCCGGGATCGGCCTCGCGTGCGCACAGCTGATGGCGCGCGAGGGCGCCGACGTGGTGATCACCGGACGCGACCCCGGCCGGGGCGAGGCCGCCGCCGCGTCCGATCCCCGTCTGCGCTTCCTGCGGTGTGACCTGGCAGATCGAACATCGATCGAATCCCTTGTGCAGCAGGCACCCCCGGTCGACATCCTGGTCAACAACGCCGCCAGCTTCCCGGGCGCGATGACCGTGGACCAGGACGCCGCGACGTTCCAGCGCACGTTCGACACCAACGTCGGCGGCACCTACTTCCTCACCGCTGCCGTGGTCCCGGCGATGCTGCTCAGGGGCCGCGGGGCGATCGTCAACGTCACGTCGATGGTGGCGTGGAAGGGCGTTCCCGGCGCCTCGGTGTACAGCGCGTCCAAAGCCGCCGTCGAGTCCCTGACCCGCACCTGGGCCGCCGAGTTCGCGCCGCACGTCCGGGTCAACAGTGTCGCCCCCGGACCGACCGACACCGAAGGCGTCGTCGCGGAATGGGGCGACACCAACGACGAGTTGGGGCGCGCGCTGCCGCTGGGCCGCACCGCCACGCCTGGGGAGATCGCGCAGGCGGTGCTGTTCCTGGCCTCACCGCGCGCCGGCTTCGTCACCGGCTCGGTGCTGCACGCCGACGGCGGCGGCACGGCCATCTGAGCGGGCAGGACATTCGCCCGCCGACATCTGCGGGTGCCCGCCGCCGCGCGGTCGTCGCCGCGTCGGTGCGTCCCGATATCGTCGGGGTGTCGGGACGGAGACGAGATGAGCGAACGCACGCAGACCCCCAGGTTGTCCGGGCAGTTCTCGAAGGCCCTGGTGTACGCGGAACTCAAGCACCACAACCAGGTGCGCAAGGGCGGCGGCGACACCCCCTATCTGGCGCACCTGTTGGGGGTGGCCGCACTGGTCATCGACGACGGTGGCACCGAGGAGCAGGCTATCGCCGCGCTGCTGCACGACTGCGTCGAGGACGCGGGCGGGCCGCCCACCCTGGCCGAGATCCGGGCGAACTTCGGGGACGACGTCGCCCGGATCGTCGACGAGTGCAGCGACACCGACGAGACCCCGAAACCGCCGTGGCGCGAACGCAAACAGCGCTACCTGACCCATTTGGCGGATGTCGGCGAACCCACCCTGCTGGTCTCGGTGGCCGACAAGCTGGACAACGCGCGGTCGATGCTGCGCGACCACCGCACCCACGGTGCGCAGCTGTGGCAGCGGTTCACGGTCAAGGATCCCGCCGACCATCTCTGGTACTACCGCGAGCTGCTGACGGCCTACCGCGGGCGCGGGCTGGACAGCTGGATGGTCGATGAACTCGGCAGGGTCGTCGACGAGCTGGCCGGCGCCGCCGTAGTCTGACCGCCGATGGCGCTGCACGTGCACCGGGCCGACCGCGCCGATCTGCTCGCCGACGGCCTCGGGGCGATGCTGGCCGACCCGCCCGCGGACCCGTTCGCCGAGGACCTGGTGCTGGTGTCCGCGCGCGGCACCGAACGCTGGCTCAGCCAGCGCCTCTCCCACATCCTCGGCCGCGGCTCCGGGCAGGACGGCATCTGCGCGGGGGTCACGTTCCGCCACCCGCGCTCACTGATGGCGGAGCTGACCGGAACCGACGAGGACGACCCGTGGTCGCCGGACGCGATGGTGTGGCCGCTGCTCGACGTCATCGACGGCTGCATCACCGAGCCGTGGTGCGCCACGCTGGCCACCCACCTCGGCCACTTCGCCGACGGCGAGGAGAAGGTGCTGCGCCAGGGCAGGCGCTACGCGGTGGCGCGCCGACTGGCCGGCCTGTTCGACTCCTACGCCCGGCAGCGCCCGCAGCTGCTGATCGACTGGATCGACGGCCGCACCGGGGCGCTGGACGAGGACCTGCGGTGGCAACCCGAGCTGTACCGCGCGCTGCTGGCGCACGTCGACACCGAACCACCACACATCCGGCACGCCGAAACCGTTGCGCGACTCAGGGAATCACCGTCGGAGCTGCCGCAGCGGCTGTCAATGTTCGGACACACCCGGCTGCCCGCCACCGAGATCGAGCTGTTGGCCGCGCTGAGCACCCACCACGACCTGCACCTGTGGCTGCCGCATCCCAGCGACAAGCTGTGGACCTCGCTGCGCGGCGTCCACGGGGCCGCGCCCCGCCGCACCGACACCTCCCACCGCGACGTCGACCACCCGCTGCTGGCCACCCTGGGCCGCGACCTGCGCGAACTGCAGCGCGTGCTGCCCGCGGACGCACAGACCGACGAAAGCCTCGGTCCGGCCGATCGCCCCGACACCCTGCTGGGCTGGCTGCAGTCCGACCTGGGCGCCGACGCCGTGCGCCCGCAGGGCCGTTCGTGCGCGCCGGGCGACCGGTCGGTGCAGGTGCACAGCTGCCACGGCGCGGCCCGCCAGATCGACGTGCTGCGGGAGGTGCTGCTCGGCCTGCTCGCCGACGACCCGACGCTGGAGCCCCGCGACATCCTCGTCATGTGCCCGGACATCGAGACCTACGCCCCGTTGATCGTGGCCGGCTTCGGCCTGGGCGACGTGGTTTCCGGCGCGCACCCCGCGCACCGGCTGCGGGTCACGCTGGCCGACCGGGCGCTCACCCAGACCAACCCGCTGCTCGGTGTCGCGCGCCGGCTGCTCGGGCTGGCCGGTGGGCGCGCCACCGCCAGCGAGGTGCTCAACCTCGCCGAGGCCGCCCCGGTGCGGCTGCGGTTCGGGTTCACCGACGACGACCTCGACGCGATCGGTGACTGGGTGCGCGAAGCCAACATCCGCTGGGGTTTCGACCGCGGGCACCGCCACCCCTACGGTGTGGATTTCGTGCAGAACACCTGGCGGTTCGGCATCGACCGGGTGCTGGCCGGGGTCGCGATGTCCGACGACTCGCACGCCTGGCTGGACACCACGTTGCCGCTCGACGACGTGAGCAGCAACCGGGTCGAGCTCGCGGGCCGCCTCGCCGAGTACGTCGACCGACTGCGCAGTGTCGTCGAATCCCTCTCGGGGGCAGCGGCATTGAACGATTGGCTGGCCCGACTTTCCGAGGGCCTGGACGCGCTGACCGCGGTGTCGGACGCCGACCTGTGGCAGACCAGCCAGGTGGGCCGCGAGCTCGCCGACATCCTGGCCGCGGCGGGCGTGCACGCCGACGTCGAACTGCGACTGTCCGACATCAGGGCGCTGCTGGACCGTCACCTGGCAGGCAGGCCCACCCGGGCCAACTTCCGCACCGGGACCCTGACCGTGTGCACGATGGTCCCGATGCGCTCGGTGCCGCACCGCGTGGTGTGCCTGGTCGGCCTCGACGACGGGGTGTTCCCGCGCTCGGGTGTGGTCGACGGCGACGACGTGCTGGCCCGCGACCCGATGACCGGGGAACGCGACATCCGTTCGGAGGACCGGCAGTTGCTGCTCGACGCGATCGGCGCGGCCACCGAGAAGCTGGTCATCACCTACACCGGCGCCAACGAGTACAGCGGGCAGCGCAAGCCGCCCGCGGTTCCGGTGATGGAGCTGCTCGACACCCTGGACGTCACCACCTCCGCCCCGGTGCGCGAGACCGTCCTCGTCGAACATCCGTTGCAGCCCTTCGACGTCGACAACGTCACCCCCGGCAAGCTCGGCATGCCCGCGGGCCGGCCGTTCACGTTCGACCCGACCGCGCTGACCGCGGCCACCGCCGCTGCCGGGCACCGCGGGCCGCGTCCGCACCTGCTCGGTCGCCCGCTGCCCGCCCCGCCGCCCGCCGACGTCGCCCTCGACGAGCTGATCGGCTTCTTCAAGGATCCCGTGAAGGGCTTCTTCCGGGCGCTCGATTACACGCTGCCCTGGGACGTCGAAGCGGTCGAGGACGCGATGCCCGTCGAGATCGACGCTTTGCAGGAGTGGAAGATCGGCGACCGCATGCTCGACGACATGCTGCGCGGCATGACCCCCGCCGACGCACAGCAGGCGGAGTGGCGGCGCGGTTCGCTGCCGCCCGGACGCCTCGGCTGGCGCAAAGCCCAGGAGATCGCCTCGCGATCGGCCGCGCTGGCGGCCGCCGCGCGGCAGCACCGCACGCCGGATCCCAGGGCGATCGACGTCGACGTCGCGATCGGACCGGCGCGCCGGGTCACCGGCACCGTGCCGCGGGTGTACGGCAGCCGCACGGTCGCTGTCACATACTCCAAGCTCGACGGCAGGCATCTGCTGGCATCGTGGATTCGCCTGGTGGCGTTGACCGCTCACCATCCCGGCACGGACTGGACGGCGGTGTGCATCGGCCGCGGCGGCCGGGGTGGGAACCAGACGAAGGAGCGGCTGCTCGGGCCGCCGGAGGCCGCCGCCGAGGTTCTGCGCGACCTCGTCGCCATGTACGACGCGGGCCGCTGTGCACCGATCCCGTTGCCGCTCAAGACGTCCTATGCGTGGGCCGAGACGGAGTACCACCGCGGCACCCCGCTGCGTGAGGCGGGCTGGAAGTGGAAGACCGGACGCTTCCCCGGCGAGGACGCCGAACCCGCCCACGTCAGGGTGTGGGGGCCGCACTTCCCGCTGTCGGGTCTGGTCTCGGCGGGGCTCCCCGACTACTCCACGCGGCTGTGGCAGCCGATGCTGCTGGCCGAGAGGAACCCCGCCTGATGGAACCGTTCGACCTGCTCGGGCCGCTGCCCGCCCCGCGGACCACGACGGTGTTGGAGGCCAGCGCGGGCACCGGCAAGACGTTCGCGCTCGCGGGCCTGGTCACCCGCTACGTCGCCGAGGGCGTGGCGACGCTGGACCAGATGCTGCTCATCACGTTCGGCCGCGCCGCCAGCCAGGAGTTGCGGGAGCGGGTGCGCGCCCAGATCCTGGATGCGCTGCGGGCATTCGACGATCCGTCGCACGCCGCCGACAACGAGATCGTCGCGCACCTGCTGACCGGCAGCCCCGGGGAACTGACCGAGCGTCGGCAGCGGCTGCGCGACGCGCTGGCCGGTTTCGACGCCGCCACCATCGCCACCACACACCAGTTCTGTCAGCTGGTGCTGCGCTCGCTCGGGGTGGCCGGCGACACCGACTCCGGGGTGGAGTTGGTGGAGAGCCTCGACGACCTGGTGACCGAGATCGTCGACGACCTCTACCTCGCGCACTTCGGGCAGGACCACGATGAGCCGCTGCTGACCTACGCCGACGCGCTGAGCCTGGCGCGCGAGGTGGTCGGCAACGCGCACACCGAGTTACGGCCCGCCGATCCCCCTCCCGGCTCCGATCCCTTTGTCCGCGTGCAGTTCGCCAGGGCGGTGTGTGCAGAGCTGGAGACGCGTAAACGCAGGCTCGGCATCCTGCACTACGACGACCTGTTGTCGCGGCTGGCCAAGGCGCTGGAGCCGCAGGACTCGCCGGCGCGGATGCGGATGCAGCACCGGTGGTCGATCGTGATGGTCGACGAGTTCCAGGACACCGACCCGGTGCAGTGGCAGGTGATCGACTGCGCGTTCAGCGGGCACGCCACCGTGATCCTCATCGGCGACCCCAAACAGGCGATCTACGCGTTCCGCGGCGGCGACATCGTCACCTATCTGCACGCCGTGTCGACCGCGGACCGGCAGAAGACGCTGGGCACCAACTACCGCAGCGACGGCCCGCTGGTCGACAGCCTGCAGGCGGTGATGCGCGATGCCCAACTCGGTGACCCGCGCATCGTGGCGCACCGGGTCGAAGCCCACCACAGGGACCACCGCCTGGCGGGCGCGCCGCGCAACGCGCCGTTTCGGCTGCGGGTGGTCACCCGGGACCAGTTCGGCACCCGGCCCGACCGCGTCGTCGCGATCGACCAACTGCGCCAACACATCCCCCAAGACATGGCGGCCGACATCGCGGCGCTGCTGGCCAGTGATGCGACGTTCTGCGACCGGCCGGTGCAGCCGGGCGACGTCGCGGTCATCGTGGAGAGCCACCGCGACGGGCACGCCTGCTTCGACGCGCTCACCGCCGCGGGCATCCCCGCCGTCTACACCGGAGACTCGGACGTGTTCACCTCCCCTGCCGCCGACGACTGGATGTGCCTGCTGGAGGCGTTCGACCAGCCGCACCGGTCGGGCCTGGTGCGCGCCGCGGCCACCACGATGTTCTTCGGTGAGACCGCGGAATCCCTTGCCGCCGAGGGTGACACATTGACCGACCGGGTCGCCGAGACGCTGCGGCAGTGGGCCGACTTCGCGCGGGACCGCGGCGTCGCGGCGGTGTTCGAGGCGGCGCAGCTGGGCGGCATGGGCCAGCGCGTGCTGTCGTGGGTGGACGGCGAGCGGCACATGACCGACCTCGCGCATCTGACCCAGGTGTTGCACGGCACCGCCCACCGCGAGCATTACAGCCTGCCCGCGCTGCGGGACTGGCTGCGCGGCCAGCGCGACGAACGCAGCGGGGCCCCCGAACGCAACCGCAGGCTCGACAGTGACGCCGCCGCGGTGCAGATCATGACGGTGTGGGTGAGCAAGGGTCTGCAATTCCCGGTGGTGTATCTGCCGTTCGCGTTCAACCGCAACATCCAGACCCGCGACGTGGTGACGTTCCACGACGGTGACATCCGCTGTCTGCACATCGGTGGCGAGTGCAGCCCCGATCATGCCGCCGCCCAGCAGCAGGGTCGCCGCGAGGCCGCCGGCGACGACGTCCGCCTCACCTATGTGGCGATGACGCGCGCGCAGTCGCAGGTGGTCGCCTGGTGGGCGCCGTCGAACGACGAACCCAACGGCGGGCTGTCCCGGTTGCTTCGGGGCCGCGCGCCGGGCGACCCGGTGGTGCCGGACCGCTGCGACCCGCCGCGGATCGACGACCCCGACGCGATGGCGCAGCTGCGCGCGTGGTCCGACGCGGGCGGCCCCGTCCTGGAGGAATCGGTCATCGCAGCGTCGGTCACGGTCGAACTCCCCTCGCCCGCCGAGGATCTCGGGGTCCGGCACTTTCACCGGCGCATCGACACGTCGTGGCGCAGGACGTCGTATTCGGGCCTGATCCGCGCGGCCGAGTCCGGGCAGACGGGCGTGGGCAGTGAACCGGAGGTGGTCGAACTCGACGACGAGGCCGGCGAGGTTCCGGTACCCGGGACCGGGGGCGGCGGCGACCAGATGCCCTCCCCGATGGCCGACCTGCCGATGGGGGCGAAGTTCGGCACGCTGGTGCACGCGGTGCTCGAGACGGCCGACCCGTTCGCCACCGACCTGGCGGCCGAACTGGAGTCCCACGTCCGCAGGCATTCGCTCTGGTGGCCCGTCGACGTCCCGGCCGCCGACCTGGCGGCGGCGCTGGTGCCGCTGCACGACACCCCGCTGGGCCCGCTGGCGCCCGGGGTCACGCTGCGCGACATCGGGCTGCGGGACCGGTTGCGGGAGATGGAGTTCGAGTTTCCGCTGGCCGGCGGCGACCGGCGGGTGGAGGTGCCGGACATCTCGCTGGCCGACGTCGGACGGCTGCTGGCCGCGCATCTGCCCGCAGACGACCCGCTGGCGCCGTACGCGGAGCGGCTGACCGGTGGCACGCTGGCCGCCCAGTCGCTGAAGGGATACCTGAACGGGTCGGTGGACGCCGTGTTGCGGGTCGGCGACCGCTACCTCGTCGTCGACTACAAAACGAACTGGCTGGGCGATCCGGCGCGCCCGCTGACCGCCGCCGACTACGGTCAGGCCCGGCTCACCGAGGCGATGCTGCACTCCGACTATCCGCTGCAGGCACTGCTGTACTGCGTTGTGCTGCACAGGTTCCTGCGGTGGCGCGCGCCAGGCTACCGCGCCGAGAGCCACATCGCCGGTGTGCTGTATCTGTTCGTGCGGGGAATGTGTGGCGCCGACACCCCCGTGGTCGACGGACATCCCGCCGGGGTCTTCAGCTGGCAGCCGCCCGCGGCGTTGATCGAGGCGCTGTCGGACCTGCTGGACGCGGGGGTGGCGGCGTGACCGTCGAGGCGTTCTCGGAGCTGTTCGAACCGGCGGATCTTCATGTGGCGCAACGGCTCACGACGCTGGGCAAGGAGGGCGACGACTCGGTGGCGCTGGCGGTCGCCTTGGCCGTTCGCGCATTGCGGGGAGGGTCGGTGTGTGTGGATCTGCGCGCGATCGCCACCCAGGTCGGCATGCCGGAACTGCCCTGGCCGGAACCGGACCGGTGGCTGGCGGCGGTCGGGGCCAGCCCGCTGGCCGACGAGCGGGTGCTGCGGATGCACGGTGATCTGCTGTATCTGGACCGCTACTGGCGCGAGGAACAACAGGTGTGCGACGACGTGCTGGCGCTGCTGGCGTCACCGCTGCCCGCGACGGCACCCAGCATCGAGAGGCTGTTCCCGGCGGGCTGGGAGGAACAGCGCGAGGCCGCGAAAGTCGCTCTGCGGCAATCATTGACGGTGCTGACGGGCGGTCCGGGCACCGGCAAGACGACGACGGTCGCGCGGCTGCTGGCCTCGATCGCCGAGCAGGCCGAGAGCGCAGGCGGCGCACCGCCGCGGATGGCTCTGGCCGCTCCGACCGGCAAGGCGGCGGCCCGGCTGCAGGACGCGGTGAACGCCGAGGTCGGCAAGCTGCCCGCGGTC
>Ga0172382_10002382_pt1 | contig 31631 bp, 28 predicted proteins | sample Leawel138RmetaG_FD_122245 | JGI IMG/M metagenome (GOLD analysis project Ga0172382, IMG submission 122245) | Leachate microbial communities from a municipal landfill in Southern Ontario, Canada - Leachate well 138R metaG | ecosystem: Engineered > Solid waste > Landfill > Unclassified | place...
CACGGGCGCCAGCATGGCCGCCTGAAGCGCCTGCGCATCCGCCGCCGAACCGCCCGGCTCGACCATCAGGGTCCGGATGACGGCTCCGCTGAACAGCGCCCGGGTATGGTCCCGGATGGCCTCAGGCGTGAAGCGCGCCCGCATGTCGCGGAACACTTCCAGCACGGTTTCCGGCGTCGCCACCGCTTCGCGGATGTCGACCGCCTGAACCACGTCGTCCGCCAGTTGCGCCCCGGCCATCACCGCGCGCTCTTCCACGCGGCTGGCGAAAGCGACATCGAGTTCAGCCACTTCGCGGGCGATTTCCGCCTCGCTCGGCGGCGCGCCCACGGCATCGGCGATCACCGCGCGGACATCCTTGAGCGCCGCCTGCCAGTTGCCGTCCAGCGGCGTGATCGAAACGAAGGTTCCGTCCGCGGAACGGCTGACATCATCCTGCGAAACCTGGGCGAACAGATAGCTGCCCCCCGCCCGGGCGCGTGCTTCCAGCCGCCGGTTGATGATAGCCTGCGCCACCGCATCCAGCATCAGGCCGCGATTGTATTCCAGATTGTCCAGCACCTGCTCATAGGGCCGCAGCACGGCGTAATTGATCATCGGCGGCAGGTCAGGCTCCACCAGGACCTGCGCCTCGCCCACCGGATTGGCGGAATCGCTGCCCTGGGGCGTCTCGGGCTTGCCGAAATCGGGAGCCGGAACGAGAGCGCCCTTGCCGCGCCAATCGCTGAACCATTTCTCGATCTGAGCGGCCAGCATCGCCGGCTCGGCGTCACCCACAACAACGATCACGACATTTTCAGGGCGATACCAGCGCGCATGGAAAGCCCGCACCGCATCCTGCGTGGCACCGCGCAGCGTCTCGTCGGTGCCGATCGGATTACGCTCCGCCAGTGGCTGGCCCGCAAAGAACAGCTTGCGGGTGGCTTCGGAAACGCGCTGGCTGGCCCCGCCGCGCTCGCGCTTCTCGGCCAGCACGATCGGCACTTCGGTGTTGATGTTGGCCTGGGTCAGGGCAGGCTCGCGCACCATGCCCGACAGCAGGCGGAAACTTTCCTCAAGCGAGGCGGCGGTCGAATTGGGAAGGTCGAGCTTGTAAACCGTCTGCGTAGGCGTCGTTTCGGCATTGGTATCGCTGCCGAATGTCGCGCCGAGCCTTTGCCAGGTCGGAATGGCCTGCCCTTCCGCCAGATATTTCGACTGGCGGAACAGCAAATGCTCCAGCAGGTGAGCGAAACCCTGCTCGCTGCGTGTTTCATAGAGAGAGCCGGCATCGACCCGGATACGGATCGAAATCTGCCCGGGGGGCACGTTGTTGCGCCGCACCGCATAGCGCAACCCGTTGTCCAGGGCGCCGAACACCCATTCCGGATCGCGCGGAATGTCGGTCCCGCTATAGATCCACGGATCGTCCTGCTGGATGGATCGGGGCGCCTGTTCGGCCACCGCCGGACTGGACACCGGCGCGACGGCAAGCAGCAGGACGGCGAACGGCCGGGCGATCTTGGAAAACAGGTTCATGAACATCGCTATAGATAGTCAAGGGATGAAGGACCAGTGAACGATAGCCCCATTCTTGCCGCCCTCACCCGCCAACGCGCCTTGACCATGCGCCCGGTGCGCCTACATGCAGCACCATGTATATAGAAACCGAAACCACGCCCAATCCCGCGACGCTGAAATTCCTGCCGGGCCGGCAGGTCATGCCAGCCGGCACGCGCGAATTCACCTCGCCGGAAGCCGCCGAAAGCTCGCCGCTGGCAGGCGCCTTGTTCGACACGGGCGAAATCACGGGCGTGTTCTTCGGGTCGGATTTCATCTCCGTCACCGCCGCGCCCGGCGTGGACTGGGGGCAGCTCAAGCCGCAGGTCGTTTCTGTCCTGCTCGACCATTTCGTCAGCCAGGCTCCGCTTTTCACAGGGGGCGACGCAGCCGGAATTTCCGTGCCGCTGGATGAGGACATGATCGGCGACGATCCTGAACATGCCGAGATCGTCACCCAGATCCACGACCTGCTGGAAAGCCGGATCCGGCCAGCGGTGGCCGGCGACGGCGGCGACATCCAGTATCGCGGCTTTCGCGAGGGAGTGGTCTATCTCTCCATGCAAGGCGCCTGCTCCGGCTGCCCTTCGTCCACCGCTACATTGAAGAACGGGATAGAAGCGCTGCTCAAGCACTATATTCCCGAAGTGACTGAAGTGCGTGCCGCATAAAATCACATAAATCACCCGGAAAAAGAGGAAAGCTCCGCATGACCGATAAATCGCCCCTGCCGGATGCGGCGCTGGACCAGCTTTTTCGCTCGGCGCGCACCTACAACGGCTATCTCGACAAGCCGGTGCGCGAAGAAACGCTGCACGCAATCTGGGATCTCATGAAGATGGGGCCGACTTCCGCCAATCAGCTGCCCGCGCGGCTGGTCTGGTGCGCCACGCCGGACGCGAAGCAACGGCTTTCCCGGCTTTGTTCCGGCACCAATGTCGACAAGGTGCTCAAGGCCCCGGTCACTGTGATTATCGGCATGGACATCGATTTCCACGAGAACCTGCCCTGGCTGTTCCCCCATGCCGACATGAAGCCGATCTTCGAGAACAACCTGGAGTTGCGTGAAGTATCCGCAATGCGCAATTCAACGCTTCAAGGCGCCTATTTCATCATGGCGGCCCGCGCGCTGGGCCTCGATACCGGCCCCATGTCGGGTTTCGACAATGATGGCGTCGACAAGGAATTCTTTGGCGACACGCCCAATATCAAGAGCAATTTCGTCTCCACCCTTGGATATGGCGACGACGCCACGATCTTTCCGCGCAGCCCCCGTCCGGATTTCGGCACATTCAATAGCGTGATCTGATTTCCGGCGCTTGCGGTGCATACCCTCGCGATAGATTGCGCCACGGAAAGCTGCTCCGTCGCCTTGCTGGAAGGCGATACCGTGATCGCCGGCGAATGCCGGATGCTGGGCCGCGGCCATGCCGAACACCTGATCCCGATGATTTCCGCGCTGCCGGACCAGGGACGCGCCGACCGGATCGCCGTCTCCCTCGGCCCGGGAAGTTTCACCGGAGTGCGGATCGGGCTGGCGGCGGCACGGGCGCTGGCGCTGGCCTGGAAAGTTCCGGCCCTGGGTTTTCCGACGCTTGCCCTGGTGGCGGCGATAGCGCGCGAACGAGCGGGCGCGCAGGCGGTCAGCGTTGCGATGACGGGCGGCCACGGCGAATGGTTCGTCCAGGATTTCGACGCAGGCGGGCAGCCCGTTTCCGCGCTGGCGTCCCTCAAGCCCGATGATGCCGCAAAGGCGGCGCGATCGCCGCTGGTCGCCGGCAGCCAGGCCGAAGCGCTCGTCAAGGCGCGCGGCTCGGGCAAGGCGCTGGCAATATGGCCGGATGCCCGATATTTTGCGCTACTGTCCGAAAGCCTCCTGCAACCTGCCGACAGCCCAGTTTACGGGCGCGGGCCGGATGCGCGTATTCCTTCCAGCCAATCGTGAAATCAACCGCATGATCTTCGACCCGCTCGCTGAAGAAATGATCGATAACATCATGGGCGTCATGCAGGACGCCTTCGACCCGGCCTTCGGCGAAGCCTGGACCCGGCCGCAGCTGAGGGGTTCGCTGATGCTGGACAATTGTCATTGCGGCATTCTCGACGAGGCCGGCCAGCCGCCCCGGCGCGGTTCCGGCGCGGCAGGCTTCTGCCTGTCCCGCAATGCCTATGACGAGGAGGAGCTGCTTCTGCTTGCCGTTCGCCCGGCAGCGAGGCGGCGCGGCATCGCCACCAAACTGCTGGAAGATCTTGCGGGCGGCGCGCTTGAAAGAGGTGTTCGGCGCATCTTCCTGGAAATGCGCGAAGGAAACCCGGCGGAAATGCTTTACACGGCGTGGGGTTTTTCAGCCGTCGGCAGGCGTCCGAATTATTACCGTGGAGAAAACGGTCAGCGGATCGACGCGATTACCTTCGAAAAGATTCTGCAAGGCTGATCGGACTAAATATTTTCGCCTTCGATCTATTGCCGAAGCATTTTATGCTTGAAAATATGATAAGTCCGATGCATGGCGCGACTCGCGATTTCCGAGCCATCCATAAAACTATAATATTAAGCCAATTCACCTTGGATGGCTCAAAGCACTATGCTGAGGAAAAGATGGAAAATATCGAGATCGACATGAAAGAAACATTGATCACGCTGACGTCTGATATTGTCGCCGCTCACGTCGCCAACAATAATGTGGCGGTCGAAGAGGTGCCCCAGCTTATCAAGAGCATCTATTCGGCGCTGGCCGACCTCGGCGAAACCGAAGTGATCGAAGAAGAAGCGCCCAAGCCGGCAGTCGCCGTGCGCTCTTCGGTGAAGCCCGATTACATCGTGTGTCTGGAAGACGGCAAGAAGCTGAAAATGCTGAAGCGCCATCTGATGACCCATTACAATCTCACGCCGGAGCAATACCGCCAGCGCTGGGGCCTGCCCGCCGATTATCCGATGGTCGCCCCGAATTACGCGGAGAAGCGCCGGGAACTCGCCAAGAAGATCGGCCTCGGCCGCAAGCCGGGCCAGCGCAGGGGCCGCAAGCCGCGCGCGAAGGCCTGATTTACGTCAAGCCGACGACTTGTGAAAAAAGCCCCACGGCGCTAAGCTCTGTGGGGCTTTTTTATTCGACGAGACAAACTTTGCCACACGCTATCGACATCGAACAATTGTGCCATGATCGCGGCTTGCGGATCACAGAGCAGCGACGCGTCATTGCCCGCGTCCTTTCGGAGAGCGATGACCACCCCGATGTCGAAAAGCTGCACGAACGTGCATCCAGCATCGACCCGGGCATCTCGATCGCCACCGTCTATCGAACCGTCCGCCTGTTCGAAGAAGCCGGCATCCTTGACCGGCACGATTTCGGCGATGGCCGCGCCCGTTATGAAGCCGCGCCGGAAGCGCATCACGATCATCTGATCGATGTCGAATCCGGCAAGGTCGTCGAATTCGTCGATCCCGAACTCGAAGCCCTGCAAAAGCAGATTGCCGAAAAGCTGGGATACCGGCTGGTCGATCATCGCATGGAACTATACGGCGTCAAGATCGACCGCGAAGGCTGAACCACGCCATGTCAGCGCCGTCTCCCCGCATCGGGCTGACGGGTTGGTCCGTGCTGATTGCCAGGGTCATGCTGATGCTGGCCCTGCTGCTGTTCTGCCTTCCGTTCTATTATCTCTGGCGATTGCTCGGCCTGCGCCGCTTCTGGCCCCGGATGTTCCTTTCAGGTATCGGCCGCATCGCAGGCATGCGGCTGACCATCAAAGGCACGCCCAGGCGGAATGCCCTGTATTTGTCCAACCATGTAAGCTGGCTGGACATCCCCGCGATCGCCGCCGCCAGCGGCAGCGCATTCGTTGCGCATGACGGGCTGGCGGCGAACCCCATATTGCGATCGCTGTGCCGAATGAACGACACCGTGTTCGTTGCCCGGCACCGGCGCAGCAGTGTGTCGGGGCAGGCCGAGGCGATCCGCTTCGCACTGGATGATGTCGGGGCGATCACCCTGTTTCCGGAAGGCACGACCGGCGATGGGGAAAGCCTGCTTCCCTTCAAATCAGCGCTGCTTTCCGCCATCGAGCCATTGCCCGAAGGCATCGCCGTGCAGCCGGTCCTGCTCCTCTACAGGCAAGCGCGGCGGATTGCGTGGCTGGGCGAGGAGTCCGGCCTGGACAATTTCAAGCGGATCGTCGGCAGCCTGCGCCCCGTCCATGTCACCGCATGGTTCCTGGAACCTCTTTCAGGAGAAGCGCTGCACAATCGCAAGACCATGGCGGCCGTCGCCTGGACCGCCATAGTCGCCCGATTGCAGGAGGCATGAGGTCCGCTCTTCAAAAACCGAGCGTTTTGACCTAAGGGCGCGACCCATGCGCTCCACCTCGCCCCCCAGGACCTATCGGGTCAAGAGCTTCGGCTGCCAGATGAACGTCTATGACGGCGAGCGCATGTCCGAGCTGCTGGCCGAGCAGGGCCTGACTCCGGCTGCCGACGGGGCGGACGCGGATCTGGTGGTCCTCAATACCTGCCACATCCGGGAAAAGGCGGCGGACAAGGTCTATTCGGACATCGGCCGCCTGCGCCGCGAGGATGGCACCACCCCGCTCATCGCCGTGGCGGGCTGCGTCGCACAGGCGGAAGGCGAGGAAATCATGGCCCGCGCGCCATCGGTCTCCATGGTGGTCGGCCCGCAGGCCTATCATCGGCTACCCGAAATGGTGGAGCGGGCCGCGGCCGGGCAGCGCGCAACCGACACCGACATGCCCGCGGCCGCCAAGTTCGCCGCCCTTCCCGCCCGCCGCAGGGCTGGCGCATCCGCTTTCCTCACCGTTCAGGAAGGCTGCGACAAGTTCTGCACCTATTGCGTGGTGCCCTATACCCGTGGCGCGGAAATCTCCCGGCCTTTCGACGATTTGCTGGCCGAGGCGGAGAGACTGACCGAAGCCGGCGCGCGCGAGATCACCTTGCTGGGGCAGAATGTGAACGCCTGGACCGGAGAAGATGCGAAGGGCCGGGCGATCGCATTCGACGGCCTTGTCCGCGAACTGGCAAAGCTGCCGGACCTGCAGCGCATACGCTACACCACCAGCCATCCCAATGACGTGACCGAAGGATTGATCGCCGCGCATGGCGAAGTAAGCAAGCTGATGCCCTATCTGCACTTGCCGGTGCAATCGGGCAGCAACCCCATCCTCAAGGCAATGAACCGCAGCCACACGGTCGAAAGCTACCTCCGGCTGCTGGAGCGTTTCCGCGCGGCAAGGCCGGACATCGCACTCTCGGGCGATTTCATCGTCGGCTTCCCCGGCGAAACCGAGCAGGATTTTTCCGACACGCTGCAACTCGTCGATTCCGTGGGTTATGCGCAGGCCTTCAGCTTCAAATACAGCCCCCGCCCCGGCACTCCGGCAGCCACGATGGAGCACCAGATCGCACCCGGGGTAATGGATGAGCGGCTCCAGCGCCTCCAGGCCGCGATCAACCGGGACCAATATGCCTTCAACCGGAAATCGGTCGGCCTGCGCTGCGACGTGCTGGTGGAGCGCAAGGGCAAGCATCCCGGGCAATGGCTGGGCAAGTCGCCCTGGCTGCAATCGGTGCATTTCGAAGGGGATGCCAAAATCGGCGATATGGTTACCGTCGACCTGGCCGAAGCAGGCCCCAATTCCCTGCGCGGCATCCTGGCCACACAAGCGGCGGCCTGACGCTTTTTCCACCGGCGCATGGCGCAGAAGCGCTTGCGCCTGAATATGGCGCGCTTATCCTGCGACTCACCACACGAAAGGAGCGCATGGCCCGCAAAGCTTCCCGCGCAGATCATTCTGCGCTCGCCCATCCCGAGGATCGCCGCGACGCATCGCGCCGCGCCCGGGTTGAAGTGGAATTCGACGAACAGACGGTGCTTGGGGCGCTGTTCGGCGAATTCGATGCCAATCTCGTCCAGATCGAAAACCGTCTCGGCATTTATATTTCCGCGCGCGGCAACCGGGTGCAGATCGAAGGGCCGGAAGATGGCGTCGCGCGCGCGCGCGAGGTTCTGCGGGGAATGCACCAACGCCTGCTGGCCGGGCAGGAGCTGGACGCCGGCGCGATCGAAGCCCTGATCGCCATGTCCAGCGAACCCACACTCGAAGGGATCATTTCCGGCAAGGAAAGCAGCCCCCCCATCATGATCCGCACCCGGCGCAAGACCATTGTGCCCCGCTCCGCCACGCAGATCGAATATATGCGGTCCCTCGCCAAGGACGAGATCATCTTCGCGCTCGGCCCCGCAGGCACGGGCAAGACCTATCTTGCCGTCGCCCAGGCCGTCAGCCAACTCATCACCGGCAGCGTGCAGCGGCTGATCCTCTCGCGTCCGGCAGTGGAAGCGGGGGAGCGGCTGGGCTTCCTGCCGGGCGACATGAAGGAGAAGGTCGATCCCTATCTCCGTCCGCTCTACGACGCGCTTTACGACTGCATGCCGCCCGAACAGGTGGAGCGGCGCCTGGCCTCGGGCGAAATCGAGATCGCGCCGATCGCCTTCATGCGCGGCCGCACCCTGGCCGATGCCTTCGTGATCCTGGACGAGGCCCAGAACACCACCCCGGCGCAGATGAAGATGTTCCTCACCCGCTTCGGCCAGAACAGCCGCATGGTCATTTGCGGCGATCCGAAACAGGTCGACATTCCGGGCGGCGTCTCGCAGAGCGGCCTTGCCGATGCGGTCAACCGCTTGGAAGGGATACAGGGTATCGGCATGATCCGGTTCAGCGCGGCGGACGTCGTGCGCCATCCCATCGTCGGCCGCATCGTCGAAGCCTATGAAGGCAAGGACAGCGGAACCGTTCAGCCGCACCCCTGAAATGGAACTGGAAACGGATATTGAAGACCCCTGGCCCGCCGCGGTGGACTGGGAGGGGCTGGCCTGCCGTTCGGCGGAGGCGCTCGCGGCCATTGCGCCGGAGCTTGCCAACCCGCGCCTGGTCGCCAGCATCCTGTTCACCAGCGACAGCGAAATCCACGCACTGAACCGGGAATGGCGGAAAAAGGACAGGCCCACCAATGTGCTGTCCTTTCCCATGGTCGAACGTGAAGAACTGCTTGCATTGCCTGCCTCCGGCCCGCCCGTTCTGCTGGGAGACATCGCCCTGGCGCAGGAAACATGCGCGCGCGAAGCATCCGAGAAGGGAGTGCCGCTGGCCGATCACGCCGCCCATCTGGTGATCCACGGGATGCTCCATCTGGCGGGCCACGATCATGAAATCTCGGCGGACGATGCGCGGATTATGGAAAAACTCGAAATAAAGGCGCTTGCACAACTGGGCATCGCCGACCCATATGGGGACCATACACAACCTCAGGGGGATGAGTAACGGGCGATGCCCGACGAAAGACATGGCGAAGCCAGCGCGGGAGACGCGGACAGTAGCAGCGGTCTCTGGCGCGTGATCCGGCGCTTCTTCGAGGGGGAAAGCGACGAGCAATCCCTGCGAGAGCAGCTGGAAGAAGCGATCGACGAGCACGAGGAGGAGCATCGCGGCGACGATGCCGGCAACAGCAATGGCGACCTTTCCAAGGTCGAATTGCAGATGCTGCGCAATCTCCTCCACTTCAGCGAGCATGACGCCGACGACGTGGCGATTCCCCGCAGCGAAATCATCGCCGCGCCGGCCTGTGCGTCATGGGAAGAGCTGGTCGGGCTGTTCGCCGAACATGGCCACTCGCGCCTGCCAGTCTATCGCGACACGCTCGATGAAGTGATCGGGATGATCCACATCAAGGATGTGTTTCCCTATCTGGCGACCGGCAAGCAGCCGCCCGCCGACTGGACCACGCTGATGCGCCAGCCGCTTTACGTGCCGCAGGCTCGAAACGCGGTGGACGTGCTGGCCGACATGCGCGCGCGCCGGACCCATCTCGCCATAGTGGTGGATGAATATTCCGGGGTCGACGGGATCATCACCATCGAGGATCTGGTCGAGGAGATCGTCGGCGACATCGAGGACGAGCATGACGACGCGCCCGAGGAACTGATTATACCGATCGGCGACGGAATATGGGAAGCCGACGCGCGGGCCGAGCTTGAAGATGTCGCCGAAAGGATCGACGAGCGGCTGGGCGAGGTCGAGGAATCCGTCGATACGCTGGGCGGGCTGGCCTTCGTGCTGGCAGGCCAGGTGCCGCCGGTCGGAACGGTGCTGACCCATGAAAGCGGCTGGCGGATCGAAATCATCGGCGGGAATGAACGCCACGTCACGCGATTGCGGCTGCATCCGCCCGCCCCGGGCAGGCCCGAGGGAGAGGACGGATAGGCGTCGATAAGTCCGATTGAGGCAGTGACAGGGTATTGTAAGCTCATTAATCTTGTCCACCTTCGGCCCGAATGCCTATGGGGAACTGCAAAGCAGCCATCCTTCTGGGATCAGACACTCTGTAACTTACCGCGATGCCTGTCCGCCGCCTGCCTCCTCTCCGCGCACTCGAAGCCTTCGTGCGTATCGTGCGCCTCGGTTCCGCGCGTGCGGCGGCGGATGAACTCGGCCTGTCTCCGTCCGCGCTTTCCCGCCGTGTGGCCAATCTGGAAGATTTCATCGGCAAGAAGCTGTTCACCCGCGCCCATCAGACGATGAAGCTGACGGACGACGGCCGGGTGTTCTACGACGCGGTGGCCCCGCATCTGGAAGCGCTGGCGCTGGCGGTGGAAGGGCAGTCCGAAAACCATTCGCTCCTGCGGCTCCACCTCGGCGTCCTGCCGCTGTTCGGAAGCCAGCGGCTGTTCCCCCGCCTGCCCGAGCTGCGCAAGCTGCATCCGCGCCTGCATCTGGATATCGACACCGGCCCGCATCTAGAAAATCGGGTGGGCGATACGCTGGATTGCGCGATCATCCTGACCCGCACCCCGGACGAATCCTTCCACTCGGTGCAGCTGGACCATAATCTGGTCCATGCGATCTGTTCGCCGGAACTGGCGGCGGAACTCGGCAATGTGCCTGATGTCGAGAAGCTCGCAAAGCAGACCTTCCTGATCCACAACGAGCTGCCGGACAGTTTCGGCGCATGGAAGGAGGCGCTGGGCATCTCGAATCTGGAACCGGCCGCGATCGACCATTACGATTCGGGCCAGCTGATCCTCGAAGCCGCGGCACAGGGCTTGGGCATCGCCATCATGCATGACGACCATTTCCGCCGCGCGGCCGACAAGCGGATCACCCAGCTTTACAATGTCTCGGTCGAAAGCCCCTACAGCTACTGGTTCGTCTGCCGGCCCAAGGCGCTGGAAACGCGCCCGGTCCGGCTGTTTCACGACTGGCTGTCCCAGGCCCGTCTCTGAGGCCCTGCCATCGGCGGCGAGGGCGCCGGGCGGACTCCGATCCGCCCGGAATCAATTCACTGGCGCCCGCCCGCCTTCAGTTGACGGTCGCCTTGACGATCTTGCCCGGATTGGCCGGCGGCTCGCCCTTGGGAAGGGCGTCGATATGCTCCATGCCGGATTCCACCTCGCCCCACACGGTATATTGCTTGTCGAGGAAGCGGGCATCGTCGAAGCAGATGAAGAACTGGCTGTTCGCGCTGTGCGGATAGGAGGTGCGCGCCATGGAGCACACGCCGCGCACATGCGGCTCGTCATTGAATTCCGCCTGCAGGTCCGGCTTGTCCGACCCGCCCATGCCGGTGCCGTTGGGGCAGCCGCCCTGCGCCATGAAGCCGGGAATCACGCGGTGAAACACGACGCCGTCGTAAAAGCCTTCCCGCACCAACTCGGCGATCCGCTCGACATGGCCGGGGGCCAGATCGGGGCGCAGCTTGATCACGACGTCGCCGGATTCGAGGGAAAGTGTCAGCTTTTCGTCAGCCATGATAATGCAAACTCCTTGATGTGTTGCCGCTGCTATAGGGATGCGAGGAATAAAGTCACGCGCCACGGCTCTCGCCGGTTGCTTTTGCGCCGCACAATTATACACCACGCGCGATGGCGAGCGAGGAACATGACGAAACGCTGCTGGCCGAGTCGGCCGCCGACCGCGCGATAGCGGGAGAAAGCACGCGCGCCGATCGCATGGACGAGGAAGACCGGCTCAAGTCCGGATATGTCAGCAGCATCCGCCGCGCGCTGGAAGAAGGCGAGAGCGGGCTGGTCTACGATCTGGTCGAGCCGCTCCATCCGGCCGACATCGCCGACCTGTTCGAGCTGCTGGAACCTCAGGAACGCCTCCACCTCGCCGCCGCCATCACCGATCTGATGACCGGCGACGTGATCGCCGAGCTGAACGACTACGTCCGCGACGACATGATGGAGGCGCTGCCGCCGCAGGCCGTCGCCGAGATCGCGGAACAGCTCGAAACCGATGACGCCGTCCAGCTGATCGAGGATCTCGACAAGGAAGATCAGGCCGCCGTCCTTGCCGAACTCGACCCGGAAGACCGCGCCGCCATCGAAAGCGCGCTGGCCTATCCGGAGGAAACCGCCGGCCGCCTGATGCAGCGCGACCTCGTCGCGGTGCCCGAGCATATGTCCGTGGGGGACCTGATCGACTACCTGCGCGAGAACAGCAATCTGACGACCGAATTCTGGGAAGTGTTCGTGGTCGATCCGCAGCATCGGCCGGTCGGCACCTGCCAGCTGTCGTGGATTCTGCGCACCCCGCGCCATGTCGCCCTGGCCGATGTGATGAAGCGCGACCAGACCCTGATCCCGGTGACGATGGATCAGGAGGAAGTGGCGCTGCGCTTCCAGAAATATGCGCTGATCTCCGCGGCCGTGGTCGATGAAGGCGGGCGGCTGGTCGGCCAGCTCACGGTCGACGACATCGTCCACATCATCCAGGAAGAAGCATCGGAAGACGTGCTGCTGCTTTCCGGCGCGGGCGAAGGCGACATCAACGAGCCGCTGCGCGACGCCTATGCCGCCCGGGTCCGCTGGCTGATCGCCAATCTCGGCACGGCCATGATCGCGTCCCTGATTATCGCCACTTTCGGCGCGGCCATCGAAAAGCTGGTGGCCCTCGCCATTCTCATGCCCATCGTCGCCTCGATCGGCGGCAACGCGGGCACGCAGACCATGGCGGTGGCGGTGCGCGCCATTGCCATGAACCAGCTCACCCGCACCAACACGCGGCGCATATTGTGGCGCGAACTGCGGGTTGCGATGCTGAACGGCGGCACGGTCGCGGCGCTGATCGGCCTTGCCACCGCCGTGATCTTCTCCCCTTTGCTCGGCGCGGTGATCGCGCTCGCGGTCATCATCAATATCATCACGGCGGGAATGGCAGGGGTGATCGTGCCGGTGCTGTTCGACCGGCTCAAGCAGGACCCGGCCGTCGCCAGCACGGTGTTCGTCACCATGATTACCGATTCCATGGGCTTCTTCGCCTTCCTCAGCCTGGCGGTGGCGAGCGGGTTGGTTTGACGGCGCCCTTGCCCTGCGCGGCGCAGGCCCTATCTCATTCCCATGCCGCTCCACATGACCAAGATCGCCTTCGGGGCCGCCAGCGTGGAGAGCCTGCGCGACTGGCTGGAAAGCCGCGACGAACCGCAACTGACCACGCGCTACCTGCCCAAGCGGCATGAGGAGATGGTGGGCGGCTCGCTCTACTGGATTCACGAGCATGTGCTGGTCGGCCGCAGCCCGATCAGGCGATTCTCGCAACGGGACGACGGGCGCTGGACCATCGCGCTCGAGCCGGTCCTCGTCAGGGTGGAGCCGCGCCCCCGGCGCGCCCATCAGGGCTGGCGCTATCTGGACGAAAAGGACGCCCCGCCCGATCTTGCGGAAGGTTCGCTGGCCGGGGAGCCTCTGCCCGCCAGGCTGGTCAGCGAGCTGGCGAAGCTGGGTCTGGCCTGACCTGCTGTTGCCCGCAAGGTTTGCAAACAACCAGCGGCATTGCGACACAAGCCCACAGCAAGGCGCCCGGCGGCCGTCACAATCGGGCAACAGACCCGAGGCAAGGAAAGGCTTTCCCGACCGAACGAGGGTCATATGAAAGCGTTTAGCCTTCGCCATTTCGCCTTAGCCTTTTGCGCGGCGCTGCTGACCGTCGCCGCTCCCGCATGGGCCGAGAGATTTACCGTGGCGGTGGTGCCGGATACGCAGAATTATGCCGATGCCGCCCTTCCGCAGCCGCGCGGGGCCGATACCTTCGCGCAGCAGATGCAATATCTGGTGGACAAGCGCGAAGAAAAGAATCTGGTGTTCGCCGCCTTCGTCGGCGACATCGTCCAGCATGGCGACGGGCAGTTCCGCCAGAAAATCGAGGGCGCCGCCGAAGACCAGTTCCGCTATTGGGATACCCGCGCCGAATGGGACAATGCCAATCGCGCCGTGTCGATCCTCAGCCGCTCGCCGATCCCCTTTGGGATGTCGCCCGGCAATCACGACTATGACAATTACAGCTGGTGGGACGGGCCGGACAGCCCCGGCGCCGCCCGCCCACTTTCCGGCGGGCGGACGTGGGACCTTTATTTCGGTCCGCAGTCGCGCCATTTCGCGGGCAAGCCCTGGTATGGCGGATCGTTCAATCAGGGGCTGAACAGCTATCAGCTCTTCACCGGCGGCGGCAAACGCTTCCTGCACCTGTCGCTGGAGATGCAGCCGACCCCGGCCGCCCTCGCCTGGGCGCAGGAGGCGATCGACGCCAATCCCGGCCTGCCGGTCATCGTCACCACGCATGAATGGCTGCACCCCGTCCTTCTCGGCGAGACAAAGCGATCCAATGGCTACCAGTTCTATTTCGAGGGCAGCGATCATCTGCCCCCCGATGAGATATGGGACCGCTTCATCCGCAAGAATCCGGCGATCTTCCTGGTTCTGTGCGGCCATAACTGGACGCCCACCGTGGAGGGCGTCTCGCAGGGCGAAAATCTGCGGATCGACCGCAACGATGCCGGTTATCCGGTCTATCAGGTGTTGCAGGACTATCAGGGCAACACCATTGGCCCGGACGGCAAACCGGGTTCCGACAATGGCGGCGCGGGCTGGCTGCGCTTCATCGAGTTCGATACCGACAGCCGCAAGATTCACTTCTATACCTATTCCACGCTGCTGGACCGCTATGCGGGCCGGAATGGAGAAAAGACGTTCGGCGCCGCCGCCCGCTATTCCGATTTCGTGCTGGATTTCCCGCCACAGCTGCTGAAATAGCCACCCGGCTTTTCCGCCCTCACTGACCTGCCGCCCCACCCGGCCTCGCCCCCACGGGTGAGGCTTTCCTGGTTTGCGCCCATTGCTTCCCTTCCCCGCAACCGGCCCTCTTCCCCCTCGCGTGAGAGGCGTCGTGGCGAATGCCGCCACTCATTTGCATCAAAGTAAATTGCAAGTTATTATCAATTGCATTAATTGCGGCTCGCTTTGTGTTTGAGTCGAGATCCAAAAGGGTTGGCCGAATCCAGGGCGGGAGGATCAGGGATCAGCAATTGAGGGTTGCTTCAAATGATATCGAAATTCTCACTATTGGTGGGCGGCTCGCTAGCTGTGCTCGCCGTGCCGGCCGCGGCCCAGACAAGCGAAAATCAGACGGATTCCGGGGATATCGTCGTTACCGGGATATATACGCTGCCCGACAAGATCGACACGGCGACCGGGCTGGGCCTGACCGTCCGGGAAACGCCGCAGTCGGTCAGCATCATGACCGCGCAGCGCATCCTCGACCAGAATCTCATCAGCGTGGCCGACGTGCTGGTGAACAGCGTGGGCGTGGCGGTCAACGAGGTCGACGATGTGCGCAACTCCTTCTATGCGCGCGGTTTCGAGATCAGGAACACGCAGATCGATGGCGTGCCGGCGGCCTGGACGCTGGCCGGCTCCAATGGCGAGACCAATATCGACGTGTCGGTGTTCGAGCGCGTCGAGATCGTGCGCGGCGCGACCGGCCTGCTGAGCGGCGCGGGCGATCCGTCCGCTTCGGTCAACCTGGTCCGCAAACATGCCGACAGCACCGACTGGACGGGCTATGCGAACGCCAGCTACGGCAGCTGGGACACATGGCGCATCTCGGCCGACGTGGGCGGCGCGCTCACCGCGGACGGCCGCATCCGCGTGCGCGGGGTGGGCCGGTATGAAGAGGGCGAAAGCTATATCGACCTCTACGACAACAAGAAATTCGTGCTGTATGGCGTGATCGACGCCGATCTGACCGACACGACGCTGGTCCGCGCCGGTATCAGCCATCAGGAAGGCAAGCCCAAGGGCGCGCTGTGGGGCGCGCTGCCGACTTTCTATACCGATGGCAGCACAACCGATTTCGACCGTTCGCAGAGCGTGGCGGCCGACTGGACATATTGGAACACGACCAACCAGAACATCTTCGCGACCGTCCGGCAGGAGCTGGGCGAGAAGTGGAGCATCACCGTCAACTACAACCGGCTGAAGAACACGTCCCGGACCCAGCTGCTCTATCTCTATGGCGAGGTCGACAAGGCGGCCGGCACGATCGCCTTCAGCAATCCATACAAATCCGCCGGCGAGAGCGTCCAGAACAGCTTCGACGGACAGCTGAAGGGCGCCGTAACCCTGTTCGGCCGCGATCACGAGGTCGTGCTCGGCGCGCTGCACAGCGTGCTCAAGCGGCATACGGACAATTTCGAGGCGCCGTTCCCCTGGCCGGGCGACGTCCCGTTCGTCGGCCTTGAGGGCGCGACTTTCGCCGAGCCGGTGTGGGGCACCACGCCGATCCGCAACGAAGAGGAACGGATCGAGCAGACCGGCTATTACGGCGCGGTCCGCCTCGACGTCGCCGACCCGCTCAAGCTCATCCTGGGCGGCCGTCTTGCCAGCTGGAAGCAGAAGGGCTTCGCCTGGAGCGGGCCGAGCGAATATGGCGATGACGATGTGTTCATCCCCTATGTCGGCGCACTGTTCGACATCACGTCCAACCATCGCCTCTATGCGAGCTACACCAAGATTTTCCAGCCGCAGAACCTGCGCGACCGGAACCTGGACCTGCTCGATCCGCTCAACGGCAAAGCCTATGAGATCGGCCTGAAGAGCAGCTTCTTCAACAATGCGCTGCAAGCGTCGATCGCGCTGTTCCGCATCGAGCAGGACAATGTCGGCCAGCCCGACATCATGGTCATCCCGCCCGACGGCGGCCTGCCGCAGCAGACCTATATCGCGGCCGAAGGCGTTACCAGCAAGGGCTTCGAGCTGGAGCTTACCGGCGAGGTGCTTCCCGGCTGGAACATCAACGCCAGCTACAGCCAGTTCAAGGCGGATGACGAGAACGGCACTCCCGCGAATACCGATCAGCCGCGCAAGCTGCTGAAGCTGTTCACCACCTACACCGTCGCGGATATTCTCGGCGGGCTGACCTTCGGCGGCGGCGTGAATTACCGCAGCAAGGCTTATTCGGAAGGAACCAATCCGGTCACGGCCGCGCCTTTCCGCTTCCAGCAGGACGGTTATGCGCTCGTCAGCCTGATGAGCCGTCTCGCGGTGAACGAGAACCTCCAGTTGCAGGCCAATGTCGAAAACCTGTTCAACAAGAAGTTCTACAGCCAGATGGGCTTCTACAGCCAATATCGCTACGGCGCCCCGCGCAACTTCAGTATCAGCGCGAACTATCGTTTCTGACCGGCCCCTGACAGGCGAGGTGCCCGGCGCTGAATTGCCGGGCACCTGCGCCGGATAGGGGAGGCCGGAGCGCCCCCGCGCAAGCAGGAAGCTAAGGACGCCATCCGTCATGCCAGCGAAGGCTGGCATCTCTCTGGGTGACGTGCCGTACCCTTCCCAGCGATCCCAGCCTCCACGGGAATGACGAAAAGCGACTGGAGCGGCGGGGTGGCGCTTTCCGCAAGGCCTTTCCTACATTGCGTAAATCTGCCTTATCCTGACGAATGACGCGCAGAGCATCCCACATCCCTACTTGTCGCCCTTTTCATCGCCCCAGCCCGATTCATCATAGATGGCGATCCGGACTGGCCATGAGGCCGCTCCGCGAAAGGTCACACTGGATAAGCGCCGGTCCTAACGAGCGAAGGGCCGTTTATAGCGGGGATGCAGGGCGCGTCGGGCCGAAATGCAAATGCACATTTCAGGCGTTTTGCGTCAACTGCATGGAGGGCATTCATCTGCTTCTTCGTCACCCCCGTGCAAACGGGGGTCCAGCCAGCCCATTCCTTCTCCCGCCCTTTTCAGGCGGAAGCGCCGTCGCCCGCACGCTCGACGGCCTGGCGCAGGATGGCCGCATAGGTCGCCGGGTCCTGCGCGCCGGGGATCAGCATCCGGCCATTCACCACCATCGCCGGAACGCCGGTGATGTTCATCTGGAAGGCGCGATCCTCCTCCCAGGCGACCTTGCCGTCCAGGCCGTCATCCGCCAGCGCCGCTTCCACACCGCCGCGATCAAACCCGGCTTCAGCCGCGATGTCGAGCAGCACCACCGGATCGGACACATTGCGCCGCTGCTGGAAATGCGCGCGGAACAGCGCGAGCTTGAGCCGCGTCTGCGCGTCCGGCCCGTGGGTTTCCAGCGCCCAGCGCAGCAGGATATGCGCGCGGCGCGTGTTCCACATCATCGCTGGCGGCGGATGGCCTTCCCCCTGCCAACCCATGTCGAAGCCGGCCTGCGCCGCCAGCGTGGATATCCTGTTGGAGATTTCCGCGAATTGTTCCGGGCTGCGGCCATATTTGCGCGCGATATGCGCGTCGCGCGGCTCGCCTTGCGGCGGCATGTCCGGATTAAGCTCGAAGGGCTGCCAGCGCAGGGTCGCGGCGATCTCGCCATCCAGCTCCGCCAGCGCCTGCTCGAGATGCTTGTAGCCGATCACGCACCATGGGCACATGACATCCGACCAGATGTCGATGACGACCCGGGCCGTCACCGCTGCAGCCACCATTTCAGCAGCTGATGGGCGATCGCCTGCGGCGGCGGCGGGGTGAACGCCGCTCCTTGCGCGCCGGTCAGCGCGTCCACCACCTCGGCCCGGCTGAACCAGCGGGCGTCCTCCAGCTCGGTCCGGTCGACGGTCAGTTCCGTCTCATTGGCGAAGGCATGGCAGCCCACCATCAGCTGGGACGGAAACGGCCAGGGCTGGCTGGCGACATAGGAAACATCGCGCACCGTCACGCCCGCTTCCTCCAGCACTTCGCGCGCGACCGCCCCCTCTATCGTCTCGCCCGGCTCCACGAAGCCCGCCAGCGCGGAATAGAAACCGGCCGGGAAGCGCGGCTGCCTGCCCAGCAGCAGATTGCCGCCATGCTCCACCAGCATGATGGTGACGGGATCGACCCGGGGGAAGTGCTGCGCCTTGCAGGCGCCGCAATCGCGCTGCCAGCCGCCCTTGGCGAGCTGGGTCGGGGCGCCGCATTGCGCGCAGAAGCGGTGGCGCGCGTGCCAGTCCACCAGACTGCGCGCCATTCCGTAGATGCCGAGATCGTCGTGGCCCAGGATGCCCATGGCCGCGCGGGCGCGGCTGCCCATCTGCAGGGCGCCCGCGTCGCCCGCCTCCGGCACCGCGGCGAAGCAGGCCCGCCCGTCGCGCAGGCCGAGAAAGACCAGATCGGCACCCGACGGGCAATCGGCCAGGCTGCCCCATTCCAGCTCGTTCTGCGGGGTCAGGACAGGGTCAAGCCCGTCGAGCTTGACCAGCCGCGCGCGCCAGTCCTTCAACTCCTCCAGCTTCGCCGGATCGGTGCGAATATAGTCCGCGCGGTCGATCGAGCCGCCGGAAAAGCTGATTGTGGGATAGCTCATGGCCGCTCGACTCCGATCATCAGGATTGCGTCGTTCATGGCCACCTTAGGAAAATCGCGTTGCAGGGGATAGGCTTCCACCGGCATATATTGCGTATAGAGGCCACCGCGCCAACCACGTTTGAGATCGGCGAAGGCGATTGTGCCGGCGGCCCCGCCCCAGCCGAAGGTTCCTTCCTCCTCGCCCAGCCCGGAACGGCCGCCCGCGCCGAAGCCGCCGCCATTGGCGAGCGTGCCGGCCGTGCCGACGCCCGGTGGCAGCAGGTTCGAGGTGCCGAGACGCACCGCCGCCTCGCTCATCACGCGCTTGCCGTCCAGCTTGCCGAAGCCGAGCAGCATCCGCAGGAAGCGGTCGTAATCGCGCGGGCTGCTGACCAGGCCCGAACCGCCGAAGGGGAAGGGCGGCTCGTCGAGGAAAACCGATGCCGTGGCGGGGTCAAGCGGGATCAGAAGGCCCTGCATGATGCCGTAATTGGTGGTCAGCCTGCCCGCTTCGCTTGCGGGCACCCGGAAGAAGGTGCTGGTCATGCCCAGCGGATCGAACAGCCGTTCCCGCAGGAAGCGGTCAAAGCTCTTGCCGGAGACGACCTCGATCACCCGCCCCATCAGGTCCAGCGAGGTCGAATAGCTCCACTTCGTGCCGGGCTGATAGACCAGCGGCATTTCGGCGAGGCGGTCGGCGAACGCCGTCAGGCTCGGCGCGGTCGGCCCGGCGCCGAACACCTGCGCGATCGGCAGGCGGCTGATCTCTCCCGGGACCAGCCCCGCCTTGACATAGGCGGCCTTGAGCGGCCCCTTCTGGATGATGGAATAGCCAAGCCCCGCGGTATGGGTCAGGAGGTGGCGGATGGTGATCGGCCGCGCGGCCGGGACCAGATCGTCGATCGGCCCGTCGGGCAGGCGCTGGACCTTCATCCGGGCGAATTTGGGCAGGATCTCCGCGACCGGCTGATCCAGCCCCAGCTTGCCCTCGTCGATCAGGATCATCGCCGCCATGCCGGTTATCGGCTTGGTCATCGAATAGATGCGGAACAGGCTGTCCGCCCCCACCGCGCCCGACTTGCCCAGCGTCCGGGCGCCCCTGGCCAGGATTTCGGCCTCGTCCTGGGCGAACCCCATGGCCGCCACGGCCCCCGCCAGCCTGCCCGACGTCACATAGTCCGAAACCATGCGGCCGACGCCTTGCCATGGGGCGGCGCGGGCCTGGGTCTGGCCCCATGCAGCGGAGAAAGGCATGGCGGCGAGGCTGGCGCCGAAGCCCGCCAGAATGGTGCGGCGTGAAAGGAGCAGTTCCGGGCCAGCTTGCTGCGGCATCATCAATCCCTCGTGGCCAGAGCCAGACGGGCCGCCTTCGCGAAGAGCGTGGGAAGGCCCGCCTCGTCGAGCCGGCCAAGCGGCCACCATTCCCCCGCACTCCGGCCAAGCGCAGCCCAGTCCCGGCCTCTGTAGAGCGCAAGCTCCATTCTCAGCCCGAAATGGGTGAAGCCATGCTGAACGACGCCGCCCGTCTCCCACTGCCCTTGCAGCGGGGAGCCGCCCGATCCATCGGCGCGGGCGGACCAGCCATCGTCGGGCAAGGCGCGCATTCCGCCGAGCATGCCTTCCCCCGCCCGCCGGACCAGCCAGACCGCGCCGTCCCGTTCGATCCAGAAGGCCCGCCCGCGCCGTTCCGGCCGGGCCTTCTTCGGCAGCTTGACCGGATAGCGCGCCGGATCGCCGGCAAGACGCGCGGCGCATTGCATCGAAAGCGGGCAGATCAGGCAGTGCGGCTCCTTGGGCGTGCAGATGGTCGCCCCCAGATCCATCATGGCCTGCGCGAAATCCCCCGCCCGTTCGCGCGGCGTAATCTCCTCCATTCGCGCGCGGATCGCCTTGCGCGCGCCCGGCAAAGGCTCAGCGATGGCGAAAAGGCGGGCGACCACCCGCTCCACATTGGCATCGACGACCACGGCCCTTCGGCCGAAGGCAATGGCCGCAACCGCTGCGGCGGTATAGGCGCCCAGCCCCGGCAGCTGGCGCAGTTCCTCTTCCGTCCGGGGGAACTCGCCCAGTTCGGCCACCGCTTTGGCGCAGGCGACCATGTTCCGGGCGCGCGCATAATATCCCAGCCCCGCCCAGGCGGCCATGATCTCCTCTTCCGGGGCGGCGGCCAGCGCCTCGACATCGGGCCAGCGCGCCGTGAAGCGCTCGAAATAAGGGATCACCGCCGCAACCGTGGTCTGCTGCAGCATCACTTCCGACAGCCACACGCGATAAGGCTCCGGCGGCTCCTGCCCGGGCGGGCTGCGCCACGGCAGAACCCGCGCGTGGTTCCCGTACCACCCGAGCAAGCTGCTGGCGATCTCGTCCTCGCTGGCGTCCACGCGCCCGCTATGGCATGGCGGAAAGCGGAATGGAACGGGACCCGACAGATCGGCCGCAAAAAGCGGGCGCCAAGACCCGCAAGGGCGCGACGCGCGCCTATGAGCGCCCCCGTGGCGGCGGCCCTCGCGCCATCGGGGATCTGATGCCGCAGGTCGGGCGCACGGCTTTCCGCCGGTTCGGCTTCGTGCAATCGAGCGTCGTCAGCCGGTGGCCTGAAATCGTCGGCGAAACCCATGCGAAGGTGTGCCTGCCGGAATCGATCAGGTTTCCGCCGGGGGAAAAGAGCGACGGCATCCTGCAGCTGGTGGTGGTTCCGGCTCATGCCCCGCTGATCCAGCATCTGTTTCCGGAAATCATGGAACGGGTGAATCGCTTCTTCGGCTATCGCGCGGTCGCCAAGGTGAAGATACGGCAAGGCGCGGTTAAGCAGGCCGGTGGTGAAAGCCGCGCCGGCGCGCCGCCGTCGCTCAAGCCGATTCCCCTGGAACTGGGGGAATCATTGCGCGACATCGGCGATCCCGAATTGCGCACCGTGCTTGAATCCCTCGCCCGCAGCCTGGGCGGCAAGGAGGATAAATGAAGATTGCCCGTCTCGCCCGCAGCACCCGTCTCGCCCGCAGCGCCCGGCTTGCCGTCGCCCTGCTCGGCATCGCCTTCGTCAGCGCGGGCGCCGCCCCCAACTGGAACATCACGGTGGCGCAGACGGAAGGCGGCGGCCATCGGCTGGGCAACCCCGCCGCCAAGGTGAAGCTCATGGAATTCGTAAGCTATACCTGCCCGCATTGCGCCCATTTCGAGACGGAAGCCGCCGATCCGCTGCGGGTGGGCTACATCGCCCAGGGCAAGGTGTCGGTGGAGGTCCGCCACATCATCCGCGACCCGGTCGACCTGACCGCCGTCATGCTCGCGGAATGCGGCCCGAAGGAGAAGTTCTTCCTCAATCATTCGACCTTGCTCCGCAACCAGGGCACATGGTTGAAGAAGATGTCCAATCTCAGCGAAGCGCAGCGCAACCGCTGGGTGGCCAGCAATTATGCGGCCCGCCGCCGCGCCATCGCCAAGGATCTCGGCTTCTACGATCTGATGGCCCGGCGCGGCTACGACCAGCTTGCGGTCGACAAGTGCCTGGCCGACGAGAATTTTGCGCGGCAGCTCGCCGAGCAGAGCGAAACCAGCGCGCGGGAATTCGGCGTGGAGGGCACGCCCAGCTTCGCGCTGAACGGAACCCTGCTGGCCGGGACCCATAGCTGGGATGTGCTGAAGCCGCAGATCGATGCCCATTTCTAGGGTCAGGACCTAAGCGTGGTTTAGCTGTGGAATAAGGCCCGCCATGCAAGGCGCGCCGCTTTGCGCAAGGAAACGCATCGGCTAGCCTTCCAATCGAAATTCCGGGGATGTCATTATCATGAGCAGATTTCGCCGCATTGCCCTCGCCACCCTGTTCGCCGTCCCGCTCTGCCTGGGCTTAGGCGCCTGCGGAAAGGGCGATGAAACGGCCGCCGGAACCCCGAAAGGGGAACCGATCGCCGCGATCCAGGCCCCGGCGGGCAAGGCATGGGCCGATACCGTCACCGTCACGCCGGAAGGCGGCTATCTGCTGGGCAACCCGAACGCCCCGCTCAAGCTGCTGGAATATGCGTCCCTCACCTGCCCGCATTGCGCCGATTTTTCCAGGGATGCGGCGGAGAAGCTGCGCGACGAATATGTGGCGAGCGGTGTGGTCAGCTATGAATTGCGCAACCAGATTCATGACGGGCTGGACCTGACCATGGCGATGCTGACGCGCTGCGGCGCGCCGGAGAGCTTCCATGCGTTGAGCGAGCAGGTCTGGCTCAACCTGCCGCAGATCGTCCAGACGGCCCAGGGCAACCAGGCGGCGATGGCGGCCGCGATGAAGTCCGAGGACCAGTCGAAGAGATACAAGGCAATCGCCGATGCCGCCGGGCTGACCGATTTCTTCGCCGCGCGCGGCATCAGCAGCGATCAGTCCGCTACCTGCCTGGCCGATGCCGCCAAGGCGGAGCAGATCGTCCAGAACTCGCAGAAGCAATCCGAAGAACTGCAGGTGGACGGGACCCCCACCTTCTTCCTCAACGGGCAGAAGCTCGATGTGCGGAGCTGGAAGGATCTGGAACCCATCCTGCAAGACGCCGGCGCCCGGTAGAGAGCGCCGGAGCGGAAGCGCGGCGAGGCGGCGATGCGGATCAGCAAGCTCAAGCTCAGCGGCTTCAAGAGCTTCGTCGAACCCGCCGAACTGCGCATAGAGCCGGGCCTGACCGGCGTGGTCGGGCCGAACGGCTGCGGCAAGTCCAACCTGCTTGAAGCGATCCGCTGGGTGATGGGCGAGAACTCGCCCAAGAGCATGCGCGGCGCCGGCATGGAGGACGTGATCTTTGCCGGGACGGCGCAGCGGCCGCCCCGTGATTTTGCCGAAGTCGTGCTTCATGCCGAAACCGACGATCGCGAGGAATTGCAAGTCACCCGCCGGATCGAGCGCGGCGCGGGCAGCGCCTATCGCGTCAACGGGCGCGACGTGCGGGCCAAGGACGTCACCCTGGTGTTCGCCGATGCGGCGACCGGGGCGCACAGCCCCGCTCTCGTCAGCCAGGGCCGCATCGCCGCCGTGATCGCCGCGCGCCCTGCGGAGCGGCGCCAGATGCTGGAGGAAGCGGCCGGGATTGCCGGGTTGCACGTCCGCCGGCGCGATGCGGAAGGCAAGCTCAGGCAGACGGAAGCCAATCTGTCCCGGCTCGACGACCTCATGGCCGGGCTGGACTCGCAAATCGCCAGCCTGCGGCGTCAGGCGCGGCAGGCGGAACGCTACAAGGCGCTGTCCGACCAGATCCAGCAGGCCGAGGCGCGCCTGCTGTTCGCGCGGTGGCGCGACGCCGCGGCCGCTGCGGCGGAGGCTCGCCAGCAGGCCGAGGCGGCGGAGCGGAAAGTGGTGGAAACCCAAGCCGCCGTGAACGAGGCGCAAAAGGGGCAGGCCCTGGCGGCAGCGGCCCTGGCGCAAGCGCGCGAGCAGCTCGCGGACCGGCGGGACGACGCCACCGCTCATGGCCACCGCATGGCCACGCTGGCGAGCCAGCTCGAAGCGGCGGAGCAGCGCCTGGCCGATCTCGACCGGCAAAAGACGAGGCTGGAGGAAGATCAGGGGGAGGCCGACCGGCTGACCCGGGATGCGGCGGAGGCCCTGACCCGGCTGGAGGCGGAATTGGCCGAGGGCCAGAAATCCCTCGCTCTGGAAGAAGCGCGCCGCCCTTCGCTCGCCATCGCGCTCGAGCAGGCGGAGCGCGAAGGCCGGGCAGCGGAACTGGCGCTGGCCAAGGCCACCGCCGATCAGGCTGGGGTCGAAGCCGAATGGCGGGTAGCCGATGCGGAATTTGCGCAAGCCGAGGCGCGAATAGAAAGGCTGGAGCGGGAAACGCGCCGTCTGGCGGAGGCGCGTTCCGCCCTCGCCGCGCCGGAGGATCTGGAGCAGGCGGTCGCCACGGCGAAAGCGGAGGCAGAAGCCGCCGCGGCAAGGCAGGCGGAGTTGCGGGAGACGCTGGCCCACTTCCAGTCCCGCAAGGAAGAACTCGCGGGTGTGCGGGACGAGGCGACGGCGGCGGTTGCCGCGGCAAAGGCCGAGCTGGCAGGCATCGAACGGGAATTCAACGGGTTGCAGCGCGATCACGAAGCGCGTTCGAAGCAGGCGGCAAACAAGCATGGGCTACCCGCCGCGCTCGATGGCGTGCGCGCCGCGCCGGGCTATGAGCGGGCGCTGGCGGCCGTGCTGGGCCGCGATGCGAAGGCCCCGCTCGGAACCCCGCAGGGCGATCCCGAAGGCCGCTTCTGGACCGGCGCGGCCAGCCCCGCCCCGGTGCCGGAAAGCCTTGCGGCGCATGTGCCGCAATGCCCGCCGGAACTCGCGGCAAGGCTCGCGCTGGTTCATGTGGCGGATGCCGACGACGGCCGCGCCCTGGCTCCCGGTGAATGGCTGGTCACCAAGGACGGCAGGCTGCGGCGCTGGGATGGCTTCCTTGCGCGCGGCGAAGGCGCGGCGGAAGCGGCCCGGCTCGAAGCCGAGAACCGCCATGCCGAGCTGGCGGCGGAACTGCCGGTCAGGCGCGACGCGGCCGAGCAGGCCGAGCAGCGGAAGCGGGAAGCGGAAGAACAATTGAGCGCGCTGCAGCGCGAGCTGATCGCGGCCGAGCGCGAGGTAAGCGCGGCCATCGAGGAGGAACGCGCCGCCCTGCGCGCTCTGGATCAGGCGGAAGCGGCGCGGGAGCGGCTCGCGCTGAGGCTGCAGGAAATCGTCGCGGCCGAAGCCGATCTTGCCGAGCAGCGCGCGCAGGCGGAAGCTGAGCGTGGGACGGCGGCTGCCCGGCGCGCCGCCCTGCCCGACCCGCAAGCCGGCAGGGCCATGCTGGACACCGCGCGCAGCCGGAACGATCTGGCGAGATCGGCGATACAGGCCGCCGCCGCGCAACTGGCCGCGCATGACCAGGCGCTCGCGGTAGGGCGGGAACGCGCCGCCGCGCGGGCCGCTGACATCAAGGGCTGGCAGGCCCGGGCCGGAGACGCCGCCCGCCGCCTGTCCGACATGGCCCGGCGCGCCGAGGAGATCGCCGAAGAACGCGCCATCATTGCCGACAAGCCCGCCGCCCTGCTGCGCCAGATCGAGGAAGGGGAGCAGATGCGGGAACGGCTCGGCCGGGAGCTGGCCGAAGCCGACAGCGCCGTCGCCAGCGCAGGCGCCGAGGCGCAGGCTGCGGACAGGCAGCTTGCCGAGATCAACGAGGCTCTTGCCAGCGCCCGGGAATCCCGGGCCGGCGCCGTCGCCCGCGCGGAAAACGAGGAAGCGCGCCGCAGCGAAATGGGGCGCATTTCCGGCGAGCGCTTCCAGTGCCCGCCGCCGCTGCTGGCCGAACGGTTCGGCTTCACGGGTGAGGAGATTGCCGATTCCTCGGTCGAATCGGCATCCCTCGAGAAGCTGGTCGCGGACCGGGAACGGATCGGCCCGGTCAATCTGGTCGCGGCTCAGGAGCTTGCGGAGATCGAAACCCGCCATGGCGAAAGCGCGGCCGAGCAGGCCGAGCTTGCCGAAGCGGTCAACCGCCTGCGCGGATCGATCGGCAATCTGAACCGCGAAGGGCGGGAAAGGCTGCGGATCGCGTTCGAGGCGGTCGACACGCATTTCCGCCGCCTGTTCACCCGTCTGTTCGAAGGCGGGCAGGCCCATCTCGCGCTGGTCGACAGCGACGATCCGCTGGAAGCGGGCCTCGAAATATTCGCCCAGCCGCCCGGCAAGCGCCTGCAGTCGCTCTCGCTCCTCTCGGGGGGCGAGCAGGCATTGACCGCCGTGGCGCTGATCTTCGCGCTGTTCCTGACCAACCCGGCCCCGATCTGCGTGCTGGACGAGGTGGACGCCCCGCTCGACGACGCCAATATCGACCGCTTCTGCGACTTGCTGGACGCGATGGCCGGGGAAACCGACACGCGTTACCTGATCGTCACGCACAACGCCGTGACGATGAGCCGGATGCACCGGCTGTTCGGCGTCACCATGGTCGAGAAAGGGGTTTCCCGCCTCGTCAGCGTGGATCTCGGCGGCGCGGAGGAATTGCTGGCGGCGGAGTAGCGGCGAGAACCTTGCCCCTTTCCCCCGCCATCGCTACATGGCGCGGCAATTCCTCGCATTCCCGCGATCTGCCCTGAAGGACCCGTGATGGCCGCCCAATACGCATACGTCATGAAGAGCATGACGAAGACTTTCCCCGGCGCGCAAAAGCCGGTGCTGAACAATATCAACCTGCAGTTCTACCAGGGCGCGAAGATCGGCATCGTCGGCCCGAACGGCGCGGGCAAGTCCACCCTGATGAAGATCATGGCGGGCATCGACACCGATTTCACCGGCGAGGCCTGGCCGGGCGAGAACATCACCGTCGGCTATCTGCCGCAGGAGCCGGAACTCGATACGAGCAAGACCGTGCTCGAAAACGTCAAGGACGGCGCGCGCGAAACCGCCGATATGATCGACCGCTTCAACGAGATTTCCATGCTGATGGGCGATCCGCCCGAAGACGCCGATTTCGATGCGCTGATGACCGAAATGGGCGAACTGCAGGAAAAGATCGACGCGGTGGACGGCTGGACGCTCGACAACCAGCTGGAAGTCGCGATGGAAGCGCTGCGCTGCCCGCCGGGCGACTGGCCGGTGGACAGCCTTTCCGGGGGTGAAAAGCGCCGCATCGCCCTCACCCGCCTGCTGATCCAGAAGCCTTCGATCCTGCTGCTGGACGAACCGACCAACCACCTTGACGCCGAAAGCGTCGAATGGCTGGAAAACCATCTCAAGGAATATGCCGGCGCGGTGCTGATGATTACCCACGACCGCTATTTCCTCGACAATGTGGTGGGCTGGATTCTCGAGCTGGATCGCGGGAAATACTTCCCTTACGAGGGCAATTATTCGACCTATCTGGAAAAGAAGGCCAAGCGGCTCGAACAGGAAGACCGCGAGGAAAGCGGCCGTTCCAAGGCCCTCAAGGAAGAGCTGGAATGGATTCAGCAGACCCCGGCCGCGCGGCAGACCAAGAGCAAGGCCCGTATCCGCAAGTTCGAGCAGCTTCAGGAAGCGCAGAACGAGCGCAAGCCGGGCAAGGCGCAGATCGTCATCCAGGTGCCGGAGCGGCTGGGCGGCAAGGTCATCGAAGCCAAGGGCATTTCCAAGGCCTATGGCGACAAGCTGCTGTTCGAGGATCTGTCCTTCATGCTGCCGCCGGGCGGCATCGTCGGCGTGATCGGGCCGAACGGCGCGGGCAAATCCACGCTGTTCAAGCTCATCACCGGGCAGGAAACGCCCGATAGCGGCACCATCGACATCGGCGAGACGGTGCGGCTGGGCTATGTCGACCAGAGCCGCGACCATCTCGACGGCACCAAGAACGTGTGGGAGGAAATCTCCGACGGGCTGGATTACATGAAGGTCAACGGCCACGACATGTCCACCCGGGCCTATGTCGGCGCGTTCAACTTCAAGGGCGCGGATCAGCAGAAGAATGTCGGCAAGCTCTCCGGCGGCGAGCGCAACCGCGTCCACATGGCCAAGATGCTCAAGCTGGGCGGCAATGTCCTGCTGCTAGACGAACCGACCAACGACCTCGACGTGGAAACCCTCGCCGCGCTGGAAGACGCGATCGAGAATTTCGCGGGCTGCGCGGTGGTCATCAGCCACGACCGCTTCTTCCTCGACCGTCTGGCGACCCACATCCTGGCGTTCGAGGGCAACAGCCATGTCGAATGGTTCGAAGGCAATTTCGAAGCCTATGAAGAGGACAAGCGACGGCGCCTGGGCGATGCCGCCGACCGCCCGACCCGGCTGGCCTACAAGAAGCTGACGCGCTGACGCGCCAGGCCAGCCTGCCATCTCGCAATACTCTGGGCCCCCTGGTCGCTACTACCCTGGGGGCCTTCCCCTGCCGCGGCAAGCAGATGCCTCGGGCAAACGGGATCGAAGCGCTGCAAGGCACGATCCGGAGAAGCCGGACCCTCTATTTTTCAGAAAAGCGTCACTTAACCTGAACGGCAGGTCATCAGTGCGGTTCACATTGATGACAGGGCGACTCAAGTAAAACTCTCGTCCAAGGACCGCTCCCCACTCAGCGGCAAATTGGATGGAGATGCCGCAATGAAACTTACCCATTTACTGAGATCAGCCGGATCGGCGGCGCTTGCCGCTACCCTGGCGATTACGGCCTTGCCCGGTCTTGCATCCGCCACCGACGCGCCCGGCAATGCACGCGCGGGCTGGAGCGAGCGGAGCGGCAATCGCGGCACTATGCAAAGCCAGCGGATCGAACGCCGTGGCGACATCCGCGCAGCCCAGGTCAACCGGCAAAGCGAGCAGCGCGCCGCCCGGATCGAGCGCCAGGGCAATTGGCGCGCGCAGCAGGTGCAGAACCGCACGAATAACGCTCCGCGCAATGTCGAACGCCAGGGCGACCAGCGCTCCGCCCAGATCATCCAGCGCAGCCAGCAGCGCGCGGCGCAAGTGGAACGACGCGGAGACTGGCGCGCCAGCCAGGTCGACCGGCGCAGCGAGCAACGCGCCAATCGGGTGGAAAACCGCAATCGCAGCTATGCCGATCCCAATCGAAACACCAGCTATCGCGATGCGCGCCGGGATGACCGGCGCGATGGAGACCGCTGGCGGAACAACAGCAACAACAATAACAGCCGGTGGCGCGACAACGACAACCGCTGGCGGGACAACAACAATCGCTGGAGCAACAGCAACAACCGTTGGAGCAACAACGACCGCAACTATCGCAAGTGGGATCGCCGCTGGCGCGACAACAACCGCTACAACTGGTCCCGCTATCGCGACAGCAACCGCAGCGTCTACCGGCTGGGCCGCTATTACGCCCCGTATCAGGGCTACAGCTATCGCCGCCTGAACATCGGCTTCTACATGGACTCGATGTTCTATTCCAACCGCTACTGGATCAACGATCCATGGCAATATCGCCTGCCGGATGTCTACGGCCCCTATCGCTGGGTGCGCTATTACGACGATGCCCTGCTGGTGGACATCTATTCCGGCGAAGTGGTGGACGTGATCTACGATTTCTTCTGGTAAGGCAGCCGGAACGAGTTCTGCCGGGAGAGTGGCCCGGCAGTTTAGGGCCTAATCATTAGCCGAGGCCCGGAGAGCCCCCGCCCTTCCCCTGGCGGGGGCTTTTTCCATGCGATGCAGGGATGGTTCAGCGGCGCCCCGGCCGGCCGAACGGCAACATGCGGAAGATCGTGCCGTCGCGATCCAGCAGCTGATGCTTCCATGCCCCCGCGATATGCAGGAAGAACAGCACCAGCATGATGTTGGCCAGCGCGCCATGGATGCCTTCGAAGGCTTCATGCGCATCGTGGCTCTTCGGCAGCGGCAGGCCCGGAAAGTCGAAGATGCCGAACATGCTGATCGGCCACCCCCCGGTTCCATACTGCACCAGCAGATAGCCGGTGAGCGGCAGAGCGATGATGAGGAAATAGAATATCTTGTGGACGGCGCTAGCCAGCACCCGTTCCCACTTCGGATGATCGGGATTGGGCGGCGGCGGCTTGTGCGTGATGCGCCAGCCGATCCTGACGACGGACAGGATGAGGATGGTCATGCCCAGCGCGACGTGCAGGCCCATCAGCGCCTGTTCTCTGGCTTCCGGCGCATCTTCGGCAATCTGCGCGATCAGCCAGTTTGCGATGATCGCCAGGGCGATCAGCCAATGGAGCGCGATCGCCCCGTGCGAATAGCGCACGCGTGTTGCAGCGGCAGCCGTGTCGAGCGTAGACATTCGCGGATTGTGAGGGATTTGGAAAAATTGGGCAAGCGTTCCCTGCCTGCCCGGCACTTGCTCCTTGCGAAGCGCGGAAACTGTCTTCTATTCTGGGATCGGGACCTAAGACCAACATCATGAATTTATTCGGCAAGAATTCCGCGCGGCATCCTGATCGGGAAGCCTTGGCGCGCATCGGCGAGAAAGTCCGCCGCAGGCTGGATGCCCATCCCAACATGCACAAGCTGCCGGCCGAGGGCGCGGAGATCTACTCGATGGGAGGCTTTCTGGATGCGGGCGAATGCTTCCGCCTGATCGCGATGATAGATGCCGTTGCCCGGCCATCCACGCTGTTCGGCTCCGACAACGATCCCGAATACCGCACCAGCTATTCCGGAAATCTCGATCCCGCGGATTCCGTGGTGAAGATGATCGAGCGGCGCATCGACGATCTGTTGGGGATGGAGCCGGCCTGGGGCGAAACCATCCAGGGCCAGCGCTATATGCCGGGCCAGCAATACAAGGCGCATTACGACTGGTTCCATATCGGCACCGACTACTGGAAATCGGAACGCAAGCGCGGCGGCCAACGCAGCTGGACCGCGATGATCTTCCTGAATGACGTGGAGGAAGGCGGAGAGACCCTGTTCGCCAAGACCGGGCTGCAGGTGACTCCGCAGGCCGGCGCCATTCTCATCTGGAACAACGCCACCCCGACGGGGGAAGTGAACGACATGACCCTGCACGCCGCTACCCCGGTGGTGAAGGG
>Ga0172382_10002383_pt1 | contig 31618 bp, 32 predicted proteins | sample Leawel138RmetaG_FD_122245 | JGI IMG/M metagenome (GOLD analysis project Ga0172382, IMG submission 122245) | Leachate microbial communities from a municipal landfill in Southern Ontario, Canada - Leachate well 138R metaG | ecosystem: Engineered > Solid waste > Landfill > Unclassified | place...
CTCCGGCATCGCATTGCTTGCAGTGCCATCTCCCCGTCTTCAGGTTGATCTGGAAGCAGTCGCCAGACTCAGAAGAGTGGCCTGGAGCAGGTCCTTTCGCCTCGTCTCCTTCCGTCCTCTTTGGCTTCCAGCCATAGGCAGCTATGATGGCGTCCACGTCGAGCTGGTCGGAGAGAGGAGTTGTGGTGGATCTCTTCGCCTTATCCCTCTTCGCCGTTCTCTCGAACTCCCTTAGCTTCGCCATCCCGGAGGGCATGGGGGAGGGAGTCTCGATCTTTGCCGCCTCCTCGAAGGTGACGTGCTTGTCTGGGTCGGCGGTGAACTCCAGCCCCCGGAGGATCTCCTTTAGCTTGTCCAAGGAGATCTCCGCCATCTCTTGGGGGCATCCCTCCACCAGATGATACTTAGTCCCGGAGGGGTGGTTACTTCCGGGGAGAACGGCATGGCCTCCCGGCCCCAGGACCTCACCCAAGTGGAGCCGTGACCTCGCGAACTTGATCTTGCCCTCCGACTTGCTCACCAGCTTCCACCTGGTCCGGATCGGATCGTAGAAGACGAACTTCTTCTTCAGGTCGGGGCAGACGAAATGATGGTGACGATGTCCTTCTCGGCTTTCGACCTGTACGGTCTCAGGAAGCTTCCGGATTACACCCAGCTCTTCCAGTCGCACAGTTTCGTCTCCATCGAAGACGATAACTCCCCCTGTTCCTGTTACAAGACCGTGGTTCCAGCCTTTGGATATGGCTTCAAGGAGCTTTGGGTCATCCTCTGTATAGTTGGAGCCGCCCTCATCAGCCCATCCTTTACCCTGAGGATCTTTTCCTGTGTAGGTTTTCACGCTCCCTTCTTTTCGGGTGTATTTATGCCCAGCAGGTGGGATTATGGTGAAACGGCATCCTCGTCCTCGAAGGAAAGACGCAGGTAGGGATGGAGTCTCGGGAGAGGAGGAAGTTTCCACTTAGACCGCCTCCCCGATGGTCTCTCCGAACTGGTCCAGAGTCGCAAGCTTTTTCACTGAACCTGCCCAACTACTATCCTTGGAGACGGTCACCACCATGGTCACCTCCCACGGTTGCGAACGATTCGCAACACTTAAATATAATAACTAGAATAGCTACCATCTAGATCACTCGGTAGCTCCTGTGGTCTGTGCGCAGTTTTCGTCACCTCGTCCGGTGTCCCCAGCACCGGCAGGCGAGTTTTTCGTCTCATTCTTGGCGCTTGAACTTCGAAATAGATATGGTTTAGTCGGATCATCCGTTCGCAAAATCGCTATTCTCTGGTCAATGTGTGGACGCAACACATCGGCCATGTCTATTGGGAGGGCCAATGCGATCTTCCCGATTTTAACAAGCAGAATGGTTTCTTCATCGTCGAGTTCGGTGAGAATGCCCACGACCTCCTGCCACGGTTGCAGGTGACGGACTTCTATGGAAGGTATCATTCTTGGACCCCTCCAGCTGGTATGCCGTGTTTCTTCGCGATGAAGACACGGATTTTCCCTAGTTTCTTTTCAATAGCTAATCCTGCCTCAACGGTTTTCGCGAGGTGCTTCTCCGCCGTTACATACGAACAGCCAACGGTCTGTGATACTTCCGCTGCGCATGTCGCCGGCGTGGAGTTAAGAACCTCGAGAATTTCCGCTGCGATTCCCCGGTCTGCGCGGGAATGCAGCACGCTATCCAGCTCTATTGGCACCATAACAGTCTACAATATGGCCTTATTTGGATTTAAGCAAATTAGCATAAAAAAAAGCTAAAATGCCTATATATAGGTAAATTTTGGTTTTTTCCCTACATATTAGTTGAGTCTATATTGAACAATTCTTATATATGGTTTAAACCAAGGATTCGAGCATGATCGTATTTTGGCAAGATATCGTCAAAGAATTAAAGCCCAGGTCGGGCTTAGTTCTGATGTATCTTGCTCTTGGAGAGGACTACCCTTATAATATGGTACAGAATTTTAAAAACGGTCTAATACCAAAGAACGGGTGGAACGAAAATAAAGTTTATGGATTTAAAAGTTTGACGATCAAGAGCGAAATGTACAAGCTTCTAAATAATATGGAAAAAAGAGGACTTCTTATTTCTAGACAAGAAAAAGAGGGCCTTCAAATCCATTTCTATCGATTGAACCCAATGATCTTGTGCGATTTTTCATCGGCAAGTGGGTTATTTCTTACACCATTTTCCGAAATTATAAATATAGAGTTATTTCTAGAAAGACTTGCTAAAAAAGTACACAATCCTAGAAACAATAAACAAGAGCCCAGTAAAAAAGAATTGAGAGATTATTTTAAATTATGGAGCTCCTTTGAAACTTTTGACTACATTGCATTTATACAATTATTGGAATTAGAAGCAGAGAATCTAGGGCTGAGCGATATGAAGGATATGCTGCGCAAAATCAGGTATCAATATGGTAATTTTGATACCGTATCTAGAGAAATAGATTTTCAAATGCAAATCAATAAAACCACGAAGGGCAACTAGACCACCCCCAACTGTGGTATATGCGCCAGGTAGCTCTCGCGAAGCTCTTTCCGATCGATATGGTTATAGATATCGATTGCCTCACCACGGGTGTCTCCACGCAGCTCCTTAACATAATCTCGCGACATGCCGGCCCTGAGGAGGTGCGTTACGAACCAGTGCCTACAGCAATGTGGAGTAAATCTCTCATCGAGTCTTTCCGCATCAGGATTATGGAGACCAACACGTTCAGCGTGCTTTCCGATAAGCTCCTCTACGCTTCTCTTAGAGATCCTTGTTCCTATCTTTGATAAGAACAGCGCCAGGTCCTCCGCGCCCTTGCGATTCTTTCTCGCCGCCATCCATCTTTCCAAAGCGGACATGGCCTCATTATCTAGGAACAGAACTCGATTTGATCGCTTCTTCTTGACTTTGAGAGTTACCTCGCCCTTGTTGAGATCGACGTCGCCCACGTCCAAGCTCGTGAGCTCGCCCACGCGCATGCCCGTCTTGAATAACAGCACGATGATGCATTTGTCGCGGCTATCGAGGATGGAGTTGGTCAGCCTGGAGGCATCTTCGACGCTGATCAGCTTGCGGATCTCTGAATCGCAGTCATTCTTGTACCTTCGCAGGTAGTACTTCCGAAAAGGCAAGATTGGGTTGTACTCGACCAGCTCATCTATCATCAGAAACTCGTAGAAGGCGCTTAAACAGGAATAGATCCTGTCGATGGTCTTAGACTTCAATCCCCTAGACTTGAGCTGAGCCAGAAAGGCCCGTAGGTCATCTCTGTCTGCAGTTAAGGGGTCCTTTCCCCTCGCTTCCAGAAAAGTACAGTACTCCTTCGCCCTGTATACGTAATCCATCGCCGAGACCATGCCACGGAGGTTACAATCCTCATGAAATCTCTGGATGAGATCGCTTGATTTGATATTCTCCTTGCTGGAAGGTGCCATCACTTGATCCATCTCCAGCCACTGTCAGTCTCTTCAACTAGGCCGAAGCGCCTGAGGGACTCAAGCTGGTTGTTTACCAGCTTCACAGCCTCAGTTTCAATTGGATCGATGCCAAGCTCCTTCAAGATTGAGTAACCTTCCAGAGCCTTGCCGCGCCCCAAGATCTTGATCAATTCCTGGTCATGACTTCTGGTTCCTTCGTCCATTTCCACTTCCTGGAAGTTGGCATAGCGAGCTTTGTAGACGTCAGCCTCCAGCTTCTCCAGGAGCAAATTTTTCATCTTCAGCTCGCTGCGAAGCTTTTGAGTCTCCTCTTTTAGTTCAGCTAGCTCTTTAACCAGATCAGACCGGGAAGTAGATTCATCCTTGGCGGCGCGAAAGGCTTCCACTGCCTCAAAGACGAACTTCGACATGGGAAGCCCTGCCTTCTTTGCATCCTCTTGCCATTCGAGCTTCACGTTTTCTGATGGAAGATAGACATCGATGTACCTTGCCTTTAGCCCAGGGACGACCATTTCAAACACCTGTACCCCTATAGGCAGCCAAGCTATTTAAGCTTTACCGGTACTAACCACTACGCCGCTTGCTGCGGGGCATGCTTCGCGCCGCCGCCAGTTTGACTCATGATCTGGAACTCAAACGCAGGAGGAACAACCAGAACCTGGAACAAAGACCGCATCATGATGCTAAAAATAATTTTAATCACTTAATGAGCAGAATAGACTCTTTCGAGATAGCTGTGAGAAAAAGACTGATGAAAATCAAAGAGCTATGGCCGAATCTTACAGCGTTTTACTTTGTGGATGGTGCCCCAGCTACGAACAATGCCATAGAAAATTATTATTCTACAAGCCTCAAGACCCACAGGAAGAGACAGCTAAAGACCAGAGAAATTGAAGATCAAATGAGGCTGTCTGCTCTGAAAAGGGCGGGGATGTTCGGAAAACCTGAAAAAACGTTACTCGAAGCGTTCCTCATGTTCATTCCTTTCCTGGATCCAGGGTAATGGAATTTTAATATAAATGTACATTATAGTTAATTAATTAGCCTGAGCTATCGGATTTTAGTTTAATTCTATAACTAATATCTTTTCTTGAAAAACTATGTTAAAGAATAAATTTGAATTCACTAATATTCGTAAACACATTAAAGATAAAAGGGGAAAATGGGAGACTGTTTTGTTCTTAACAACCGAATATCACTCGATTTTTAGATTGTGCCCTCAGCTGCCCTTCTGGCATCCCTCCAGGGTCTCATCAAGCCAGTCGAAGATTCGCTGATTGGAGAGCCGACGGGCACCCATCTGGCAGTGCTCCCCAGCGCCCTCCTCGATGGTGAAAAGCATGTACTCCTTGGGGCTCTCGAGAGCGTCGTAGAGCTGCATGGCTCTTCCCGGCATCATCCAATCGTCCTCAGAATCCACCACCAGCACGGGGCAGCTGATCTGCTGGACGCAGTCTTTGAGGTTGTACTCCTGGCTCTTGATCAAAAACTCGTGAGGGGTGTCAACGCCGAAGGAATACATGCCGTGCTCTATGCTCCACCTCAGGCTGGTATCGTTCTTCATCGCCTCCCGGGTTCCTGCGTCAAACTCATCCGGGTAGTTGATGAGGGCGTACATCTCCTCAGGGCTGAAGTCTCTGGTATAGTTCAGCTCGTAGACCCCACCGTTGGCCACGCAGGCTGCGATTCTATGCTCATAGGCCGCAGCCCTCGGAGCCATGTATCCGCCCATGCTTATGCCCATCAAGGCTATGCCCCCTGGATCCGTTTCGTTTCGGGTGAGGACGTAGTCCACCACCGGCGTGACCACATTTTCCCAGTCCGGCCTGAAATGGAGCCCCTGCTCTCTGAGCACCCCACCCTGTCCGGGCCCTTCGAAGATCAGGCAGTTGTACCCCCTCTCCACTGCAGCCGTTCCTTGGCTGAAGTAGAGCTCCTCTGCGGTGCCATCAAAGCCGGTCTGGAGGATCAACGTCTTCCGGGGCTGATCAGAAGGGTCTGGCTTCAGGAAGTAACCGGGAAGCGTCGTATTCTCGTAAGGTATCTCCACCATCTCCACCGGGTGCGGCACGAGATCGATGGCCTTTCGGAAGCATTCGCGACTCTTTCCCCAGGTCTGAAGGATGCGGGGATCAACGGGATTTCCATGCAAGAAGAACTCTGCTGCGCGGTAGTATCCCGAGGCCCGCTGGTAGGCGTCCCGAGCGCTGACATTGTGTCCCTTCTCCAGAGACTCGTCTGCGATTTGATGAACGCTCTCTGCGGCGGCAAACCACTCCAGATACCAGCTCTCAAAATCTCCCGGATCGATTCGAGACGCAGTGATCAGGCATTCATTGATGTCCGCGCCACCATAAGACGTGACGCTCAGCTGTCTGAGCAGTTGAAAATGGAACTCATCATCCTGGAAGACGCGATAGACCGCAGCGCTAGAGCAGAACATTTTTTCCCTCGAATCGCCATTCTCTGAAGCAGAGGACAACTGAGCACCAAGAACCAAGATGCCCACTAAAAATGCTGTTGCAGTTCCTTTCATCCTTTCTAACTCCATATTTAAAGAAATATTTAATTTTTCATGAGGCTCTTCTAGGTGGGCTCTTCTTCTATTCTACCCCAACAAATATCTCTTGTCGAGTTAAAATATGTTACTAATATGTAACGAAGTCGAACCGTCTCCTAGGCTCCTCCCAGGTTACGTCACCGTCGACGTCCTTTTTGTCTCGCCCCGAAGTAGACCCAGGCCACCAGGATCAGGGCCAGAACGGCGGCCAGCCCCCAGTTGAGGAAGGACGAGTCCCCCGTTGGGCCATCTCGGTCGCGATTTCCATCTGTGCCATTGGGCGGCCTTTGGACTGGCCCCCTGACCACCTCGCCGGAGACGAGCTCCAGGTCCACCAGATCCTTCTCCCCTCCAGCGTAGATCCTGGCGATAGTCAGGTTCAGCCCCTCTCCCCTCTCCTCGTAGACGAAGCTCTCCCCGGCCCTGAGGACCGAGGACTTGAGGTGGCCGCGCCCGTCTCTCAGTTCAAGCCAAACGACACCCTCCCCGGCGCCCGCCCCCGGCTCGACATCCATCACCACCAGGGTCAGGTTATCGGCGAAGGTGAGGCTATCTCGCGTCGACATGAAGACTTCTACTCCACCAGCAGTCTGCATAACTAAGAGAACTGAGGCCAGAAGATACGCTATGCGGCTCATGTCTACTTATCCCATTTATTATCTCCTCCGCCCGAAGCGAAGGCTTTGACCACCGAAGAAGGTTCGTGGGGGTGGGAGGCCAGAGTCACTTTACGTCGGGAAAGGATTTATTAGTTATTAATCCCATCTGGTTAATACAAATATGCAAAAACGTAGCATCGGTGAGATTTATGGTAGACGATGTAGGGATTCTTGTTCTCGGACATGGCAGCACCAAGCCGTACAACAGAGAAATGGTGGAAAAGTGCGCGGAGCTTATAGGAAAAAGCCATACAGGCCCCGTGAGGATCGCCTTTTTGAACATGGACGAGCCGAACATCGCCACGGGCCTTGAGAGCTTCTCGGGAACCAACGTCAAGACGATCGTCGCCCTCCCCATCTTCCTAGCCCACGGAGTACACACCCTGGAGGATATACCAAATGAGCTCTCCGTGGACCCGAGCTCTCGGAAAGGGAAGTGCAAACTGAACGGAAACGAGGTGGAGATCAGGTGCGCAGAGCCCCTGGGCGTGGACGAATGCATCGCCTCCCTCGCATACCGGAGAGCAACGGAAGCCCTGAAGTAGCTCCGAGGTCAGCGGTCCTCGACACCATCCACGGCGCAGGGCTGATCGCAGATAGGATGAGGGAGGCTGGGATCGAGGCCGAGGCCTTCGAGGTCTACCACAATGTGCCGGACCTCTCGGGCTTCGACCTCGTCGTCGCCCCGATCCACCTTTCGCCAAGAAACCCCGCCCACAGAGAGGCGATCCGTCTCAAAAAAAAAGTGATCTCTCACCATCGGGCCGTCGGCGATCTTCTGGCGGGCGTTGGGGACCTTAGGGCCTTCGAGGTGACGGGGACGAGGGGCAAAACCACTACGGCCCTAATCCTGGCTCAGATTCTCTCGACCAGGGGAACGGTCACGTCCCACACCACCCGCGGGATCGAGGTCTGGAGGGAGGGCAAAAGCGAGGTCGCGGTTTCAGGGCTCAGCATCACCCCCGCCAACGTGATCCGAGCCTTCGAAGCTGCCTTGGAAACCGGCGCGACAGATCTGGTCTGCGAGGTGTCCCTAGGAGGGACGGGCCTCGCCGACTTCGGCGTCCTGACGAGCTTTGCCGGCGACTATAAGGTGGCGGGAGGGTCCCTCTGGGCCAGCACCGCCAAGCTCCAGATGGTCACCCTATCGAAGGGGGGCTCTAAGCTGATCGCGGGCGAGGACGTAGGGATCTCGGCCGATTTGACCTTCGGCCCGGGGCCGAGGGGGCAGGTCTGGTGCGATGGAAGGGAGATTCGGGCGGAGGGTGAGAGGGTGACTCTCGACCTCGGCGAGGGTCTCGATCCCGAAAGCTACGCGGAGGCCATCTCCGGGGCCGCGGCCGCGGCTCTGGTAGCTGGTTTGAGCCTCACTGAGATTGCTTCCGCCCTGGAAGGCTTCGAGGGGCTCGGCGGCAGGATGAAGAGCGTGGAGGAGGACGGAATTTCGGTCCTCGACAACTCCAACTCCGGCCTCCGGGCCACGGGGGTCGAGGCGGCTATGGACCGGATCGGCGGTGGCGGGAGGGTCGCCCTCGTCGTCGGAGAGGAGGCTGAGACGGTCTGTGAGGGGATGGAGATTCCGGCCTTGATAGAGATTCTGGTCCGCCGGCGCAGGGAGGTCGACATCCTGATCTTGGTGGGGGATAGGCTGGCGCCTCATGCATCCAGCCTTTCGGCCTTTACAGCTTCCGACCTCAACTCTGGTCTATCCCTGGCGAAGACCGGACTTGTGAAAGGCGACAGGCTAATATCATGCGTTAAATGTTTCAGGTGATATCCATGGTGGCAAGCGAAGTTCAGATACTGCATCCAAGGCCCAGCTCGATCGTGGCGGCCCTTTACACCCTGAGAGACCTGGGCGTCGACGTCGTCATAATGCATGGCCCCAGCGGCTGCTGCTTCAAGCACGCCCGCCTCCTGGAGGAGGACGGCGTCCACACCCTCACCACCGCCCTCGACGAGGCGGGCTTCGTCTTCGGCGGTCAGGAGCAGCTCACACGGCTTCTCCAGAGGGCGAGGGAGCTCTTCGACCCGAAGCTCATAGGCGTCGTGGGAACCTGCAGCAGCATGATCATCGGTGAAGACCTCCACCAGTCCGTCGTCGACGCCGACCTCGATGTGCCGGTCATCGAGGTGGAGGTTCACGCCGGATACCGGGACAACACCAAAGGCGTCATCATCACCCTGGAGGCGGCCCTGGAGAAGGGGATCATTGACCGGGCTGAGTTTGACCGGCAAAAGTTCCTCCTGGAGAAGGCGACGGAGGTCGAGAGGCTCTACGGAGCCGCAAGCCAAGAGTACCTGGCACCCGAGAGGGGCGAGATCAAGTACAAGGCCGCAGAAAGGCTTCTCAGTCTCATGAGCGAGGGGAAGAGGGGGATAAACGTCCTCAACGCCAAGAAGGAGACTGCCTACATGTTCGCCGACATCAACGCCGCCGTGGCCCAGGTGGCAAAGGATCGAGGCTCTGAGGTCAAGACCCTCGCAAACCTCGACGAGAATAAGGGGCTCGCGAAGGTTAAGAGGGATGCGAAGAACATCCTTTCGGGGCTTCTTGAGAGGGGCGTTGTGATCGACCGGATCATCGGCGGCCTCGATGAGTACCCCATCGCCGGAAAAGAGGTAGCAGAATGGCTGGCCGGAGAGGAAGGCTACGACTTTGCCGTCATCTCTGGGGTCCCCCATGCGGTACCGATGGCCGCGCTGGAAGGGGTGGAAGTCTTCTCCATCACCAACGGCCCGCGGCAGGTCCGGCCCCTGCGAGAGCTCGGCCACCAGCACGTGATGGTGGAGATCGACCTTCACCCCAAGACGATGGGCGTCTCGAGCATCGTCGAGTCGGAGTTCGGCGCCACCTTGCGGGGGCTGAACGAAGTGGGATAAAATAGAAAATCCAATGGACGGGGCCAGCGGCCCCGTTTTTAGACTTTTTTTAAATTCAGATCGCCTTCGGCAGCTCTGTGAGGAAGACGTAGATGATGAAGCCCAAAATTCCGATGAGGGCTATCCCCAGGATGGAGATCTTGGAGATCAAAAGGAACTCCTCCCGGGTGGGCTTTCTCGCCAGCTTCAGCACCCTGATGTACTCCCTGTAGTTGAACTTCGGGGCGCTTATGTTCACGTTCATATCGCCCAGCTTCTCCGACAGCTCGCCTTTGCGGCCGTTGGAGTTTTTCTTGCGGGTCTGAGCCTTCTCTTCTGACATTCAGGGGGCGAAGGGGGCTCCCTGGTGAAAAAGATTTCGATCAGGAGGGGCGTGGCCTTCTCTTAATCGAAGTCGGAAGATTTTTAACCGCCGAACCCCTGCAAAATGCGTCGATTTGGGATGTCTTTATGAACTGGAGCCTCCTCCTTGCCATAGTCCCCGTTGTCGTCCTCTTCCTCTACGGCATCGACCGTTTCTCCGAAGAGGTCCGCCACGCGGCTGGAGAGCGGTTCTGGACCCTTCTTCAGAATGCGACCCGCACCCCCGCCCGAGGCGCCCTGGCGGGGGCCGCCGTATCAGCTATCACCCAGTCCAGCACCGCCACCACCGTCATAGCTGTGGGGCTTGTGAACGCCGGAGCCATCTCCTTCCTGGGGTCGATAGGCCTCGTCATCGGGGCGAATGTTGGGACGACCCTCACGGCGCAGCTCGTCGCCTTCAAGCTGACCGCCTTCGCCCCCCTCTCCGTCGTCGCCGGTTTCCTCCTGGGCCTCGTCCGGGGACCTTACAGGGTCTTCGGAAAGCCGATCTTCTACTTCGGCCTCGTCTTCTTCAGCCTAAACCTCATCTCCGCCGAGATCGCCCCTCTCCAGGACGATCCGGAGGTCATCGCCCTTCTGGCGATGGCCGATGACGTTCTGATAGGGATCCTCATCGGCTTCGTCATCACCAACTTATTCCAGTCGAGCTCGGTGACGGCGGGGCTTATAGTCGTAATGGCTCAGAGCGGGCTTTTAACGCCGGCCGAGGCGGTCCCCATCATCCTCGGGGCGAACATCGGGACTACGACGACGGGACTCATCGTTGCCATCCGGATGAACTCCGCAGCCAGGAGGACGGCGGTGGCCCAGTTCCTCTTCAACCTCCTGGGGGTCGTCCTGATCCTCCCCCTTCTCGGGCCCTTCTCAGAGCTGATCCGAGAGATCGGGGGGAGCCCCGCCCAGCAGGTGGCCAACTCTCACCTTATATTCAACCTCTCCACCTCCCTCGTCTTCCTGGCCGGGATAAAGCCCTTCGGGAGTCTGGTCATGCGGATAGTCCCTGAGAAGGACGCGGAGGTCGTCTTCGTAACGCGGCACCTGAGAGACCCTCTCCCCGAGGACTCCTCCACTGCGACCGGGCAGGTCGAAATGGAGATCGTCCATATGATGGAGGTGTCGAGGGAAGTCTTCGAGAAGAGCCTGGAGGTGGGGGCGGGCAAGACGGAGGCCTGCGCGAGGATCGAGCACCTCCGAGATTATGTTGCCTTCCTCAACTCCGCTATCGAGGCGGCGGTCGTGGCCCTTTCGGATAGAGAGATGCACGTCGAAGATGCCGCCAGGATATCGATTTTGGCCCGGGTCTCCGACCTCGTGGCGTCGATGGTGGAGCAGACGGTCGTCATGGCAAAGAAGTTCGAGCATATGAAGGAGAAAAGGATGATGCTATCGACCGAATCCCTAGGAAACCTGATGGAGATGGCCGCCCCCTGTCGGGAGAACCTGGATCATCTGGTGGAGGCCTTCCCCGAGATGCCGGCGGAGGTGGACGAAGCCATGCGATACAACGACGAGAAGCTCCGGCAGCTCCTAAACTGGTACTACAAGAGCCACGTCCGGAGGTTGGCCGGAGGGAACAAAGCTGACGGCATGTTCTCTGAGATGCTCTTCTCGATAGAGAGGATCGGCTCTATCATCCGGGAGCTCCGAAAGACGACGATATCGATGGCGATACCCGTCTCACCGCTGGATATACCGGATCTGGTGGATCTCCCCGATGATGGCCGGTGAGGAGCGGCCGTGCCCTTCCTCCCGTCCCCCTGAGGGGGATCATCAAGAGATATGCCTCATCAGAGGGGACGCTTGCGATGGCGGGCTATACAAGCCTCCCCGCTATCGCCTCTGCCACCTCTTTTGTAGAGCAGTTTCCTCCCAGGTCCGGAGTTACGATTCCGTGGGCTAGTGCCCACTCTACAGCCTCCACGATCGTCTTCGCCTTTTCGGCCTCCCCAAACCACTCCAGCATCATGGCGGCGGACCTGATGGCGCCCACCGGGTTTGCGATCCCCTTTCCAGCGATGTCCGGGGCCGACCCGTGTATCGGTTCGAAGAGGGCGTACTTATCGCCAAGGTTTGCGCTGGGGCAGAGCCCCAGGCCCCCGACGATCCCTGCGGCCTCATCGCTGAGGATGTCTCCGAAGAGGTTTGTTGTCACGATCACGTCGAACTTTTTGGGGTTTATGATCAGGTTGTAGGCTGCGGCGTCGACGAGCATATCCTCGAAGGGGACGTCCCACCGGTGGGCCGTCTCACCGCAGATCCGAAGGAACAGGGTGTCGCTCTTGAGGACGTTGGACTTGTGGACGATGGTGAGCTTCTGTCTCTTGGAGGCTATGGCACATGCCCTCTCGGCGATCCGGAGAGATCCCCGGTGGGTTATCACCCTCAAGGTCGTAGCCTCCTCCTCGTCCAGCTTCTCGACCCCCGAGTACATCCCCTCGGTGTTCTCTCTCACTATCACGAAGTCCAGCCCAGGCGCCGAGAAGGGCCTGATGTTGGCGTAGAGGTCCAGCCCCTTCCTCAAGGCGAGGAGTACGCTTCTATACTCGGGGTCAGGCGGCGTGGTGATGGCGCCGAATAAGATGCAGTGGCAGGTCTTGATCAGGTCTAAATCCCCCTCTGCCATCGCCTTTCCCGTCCTCTTCCACCGGCCGTACCCCAGCTCCACGGGGACGAACTCCAGGTCCGCCCCCGCCGCCGCGAGGACGGCGAGAGCGCTGTCGATGACCTCTGGACCCACGCCGTCTCCTTTGACCAAGGCTACTCTCTTTTCAGCTCCTCTGCAAGACATCTTATCGCCTCCGCGATTCTGGGGGCCCCGTCCCCCCAATGGACCACAACGCCTCGGTGGCCCCGCGAGGTGGTGATCCCCCTCCGCTCGGATCTGCAGCACCTGGTGATGAAGGGACCCGTCGGCACCAGAAGGTCGTTGGAGAGGGGGCAGGTGTTAAAAAACCGATGCTCTTTTCCAGGGTACATCCCCCTGAATACCTCCCTGGAGACCTCGCACCCCACGATCAGGGGGTCGTCGATCTCGACTTTGTCCGAGTCCAGGGACCTGCCCAGCCCCGAGGCGGTGCAGGGGAAGTAGACGTCGTCTGCGTCGTAGAGGCTCAGGTCGAGGACCCTCTCCTTAAACTTCAGGGCGAGATCGCCGAGAACACCGGCCTCTTCCAGGTTCTCGATGACGTAAACCAGCCATGACGGTCGGGGCGGTACCACGTCCAGGATCTCGATCTCTGTGATGGCCGAAAGGTCCGGCCTGTGGACGAAGGTGACGTGTTCGTCGGGGCCCCGAAATATCACCGTCGTCACACTCTCCTGGCACAGGTCGGTGGCGAGGTGGATCAGCCTCGTCCGGTTCCGGGTGTCGATCTTCTCCGGGTACTCCAGGATCTCGTCCCCGCTGGCGAAGGACTCCATCGACCTCACCGGCCGCATGAACCCCTTCCCGGGCTCCGTCTCCACCGCGTAGATGGTGATCTCGCCACCGAAGTGGATGAGGTACTTCGTGGAGAAGTAGATGAGGTCGCCAGGCCTCGCCTCGGTGGCAGTTCCTACATACTTGTAATCTTCAGGGAATATCAAGCTGCTCCTTCCTTCTCCTTTCTTCGATGGAGGACGAGCCCACCGTCCTGGAGGATCGCCAGGAGGAAATCCGGAAGCATCGTCCCCGGAAAGATCCTCTCCCCTACGGTCACCGTTCCTTTCGCGAGGTCCACCTCCACCTCATCCCCCTCAAGGGCCTCGACATCAGCCTCCATCACCGCAAGGCCGACGTTGATGGCGTTTCGATAGAATATGCGAGCAAAGGATTTCGCCACGACGCAGCCCACCCCTGCCTCTCTTAGGGCCAGTGGCGCCTGCTCCCGAGAGGAGCCGCAGCCGAAGTTCTTCCCGGCGACGATCACGTCCCCCGGCCTCACATTCTTCGCGAAGTCCGGGTCCAGTCCCTCCATGGCGTGGAGGGCCAGCTCCTTGATATTCTTCGTCCTGAGGTAGGGGCCGGGGATTATGACGTCGGTGTCCACGTCGTCCCCGAATACCCATGCCTTTCCCCTGATCATGGTCGGGAGTTGGACCTGCAACGGTATATGGCTTTCCTATGGATTAGAGACGTGGACGATTACGAGGGGCCCGAAAAGCCGGACTATCGCGTCCAACAGGACCTCGCCGCCAAAAGGGAAGAGGTTATTAGTGACAAGGTCAATTAGTTCAGGCGAGAATACAGACGGTTCCGATAATTTACGGTGCAAGGAGGCGGTCCGACGTTAGAGGTTGAAGATCTCTGGGTGAGCATAGCGGGAAAGCAGGTCCTCAAGGGGGTGAACGTGAAGGTGGGGCAGGGCGAGACCCACGCCCTCTTCGGCCCCAACGGCTGCGGCAAGACGACTCTGCTCAGCACTATAGCGGGAATCCCCCGGTACGTGGTGGATAGGGGGACGATCAGGTTCAAGGGGGAGGATATAACTCACATGCCGATCCACGAGCGGGCGAAGCTCGGCATAGGGATAGCCTTCCAGCACCCTCCCACCATACGGGGGTTGAAGGTGAGGGACATGATCCAGCTCTGTAACCCCCAGGCGAATGCGGAGAAGATCCTTGCGGACCTCGACTTCGAGGATTTCGCCGACCGGGAGGTGAACAAAGGCTTCTCGGGGGGCGAGGTGAAGAGGTCGGAGATGGTCCAGCTCCTGGCCCAGGAGCCGGACTTCGTGATGCTCGACGAGCCCGACTCCGGGGTGGACCTGGAGAACATCAAGGTGATAGGGCGGGCGATAAACTCCCTCACCCAGAAGGATCTCAAGCCGAGCATGAGGACGAAGTCTGGGGTGATCATCACTCACTTCGGTCACATCCTAGACTACATGGCGACGGACAAGGCCCACGTCATGATCGATGGCACCATCGTCTGTTCGGGAAGCCCGAAGGAGATCCTGGAACAGATCAAGGTCAACGGATACGAGGGGTGTGCTGCATGTCTATGTCCCGTCTAGAGGAGAAGGCGAAAAAAGCGCTGGATAAGAAGGCTGCGCTGGGGACGGATATCGATATCGAGAGCTACGATTCCGAGTCGGAGGATTTCGGCGAGATCGAGGCCCTGGAGATGCTCCCCGAGGACATCCAGACTGCAGCCGTCAACGCCGGGGTGAGCCTCTCGGGCGAGTCGGCGGGCGACTACTTCCAGGTGGACCAGTCGGCGGTCCACAGGGGCTCCTCGATGGAGGGGATCGAGGTGATGGACATCGGCGCCGCCCTAAAAGAGCACAGCTATCTCGAAGACTACTTCTGGAAGCTCGTACCCATCGACACCGACAAGTACACCGCCGACGTCGGGATGCATCCCCAGGCAGGCTACTTCATCCGGGCGAAGCCAGGGACGAAGACCATCTTTCCCCTCAAGACGTGCCTCTTCATGGGAGGCAAAAACAAGCGTCAGAGGGTCCACAACGTCGTCATCGCCGAGGAGGGGTCCGACCTTCATATCATCACCGGCTGCACTACCCCTTCTCATGCGGGGAAGGGCCTCCACCTGGGGGTCTCTGAGGTCTATGTCAAGAAGAACGCTCACGTCACCTTCACCATGGTCCACAACTGGGGCGAGGAGGTGGAGGTGAGGCCCCGGGGCGCAAGCCGCATAGATGCGGGAGGGTCCATCTCCGAGAACTACATCACCCTCACCCCCGTCAAGAGCCTCCAGGCCTTCCCCACCGCCACCCTCGTCGGCGAGGGGGCGGTCGCGAGCTTCAACACCATTATGTACGCCCGCAGGGGCAACATCGACATAGGAAACCAGACCGTCCTCGCCGCCCCCCACACCAGCGCAGAATCGATATCAAGGGTTGTCTCCACCGGCGGCGAGATCATCAACCGGGGCCGTATGGTGGGCAAAGTCCCAGACATAAGAGCCCACGTCGAGTGCGTCGGGTTGATCCTCACAGAGAAGGGGAGGATCTACTCGATCCCTGAGCTGGACGGCTGGTGCGGAGGTCTGGACATGTCTCACGAGGCGGCCGTCGGAAAGATCTCCCAGGTGGAGCTGGAGTACCTGATGGCTCGGGGATTGTCCACCGACGAGGCCACCAGCGTCATCGTCCGGGGCTTTCTCGACGTCGAGATCAAGGGTCTTCCCCCGGCTCTCAAAGAGGAGATCCAGAAGATCACAAAGCTCGAGGAGATCTACGGAGGATCCTGAGCCAAAAGCCCCAAGAGCGCTTCAGATCTGGAGGGCAAAATCGGAGACGATCTCGTCGACGAGGTCGTCTCTGTTATTCTCGGTGATGGTGTAAAGCGCGAACTCCTCTCTGATCCTCTTTACGAGGGGGTCGCGGGACTTGGCGTGGACGACGACGAGCATCGGTTCATCGGATTCGAGAGCCAACTCCGCCGCTTTGGCGAACCTCCCGGAGAATAGCTCCATCGGCCCGGCCTCCGTCGATCACCACCCCCTCCGCCACCTCCACCGTTCTCTCTACCGCCTTCGCGCCGATATTTTCCAGATCCAGAGGGTGTATCCTGTATCTTCCGAGCCTCGACCCCACGCCTTCGATGGAGGCGAGGGTCCCAACCTCGCCACCTATTAGGTCCAGAAGCTCGAAGCCCCCCTCTCTCCATCGCGCCGGAGCCTCCTGGGTGAGGAGGCCGCCCGCCCGGCAGCCGAGTCGGGCAAGGATTTTTATGAGAAGCGTAGACTTCCCCAACCTCGGGGTGCCGGTTATGGCAATTCTTTTGGACATATGTTCGTCCTCACCCTTTCTACGAACCTGCTGAGGCTCTCGACGTCTTTTATCTCCCGGCGGACCATCCGTTTCAGCCGCTTCCTCGTCTCGAGGTCGACCCTCGCCCCCGTGCCCTGGAGGTGCCGTTCCATCTTCCTCGCTAGCTCCTCTCCGGTTCTGTCCCAGTCGGTGAGGACTATCACCACATCGAACTCTCGCGCCGCCTCCTCAGCCACATCCAAGGCTGGCCTTCGGGCCGCCCTGACGATGGGCCCCTCGACTCCCAGGTCCCGAAGGGACTTTTCGTCTCTCTCCCCCTCCACGATCATTGCGGCACCATCTTCTGATGCCTCCACCAGGGATGATACCAGCATCTCCAGAGACTCGGGATCAAGGCTGGGCTTTCTTGTCCGGGGCTCGCGCCCTTTCCGGCAGCCACCACGTCTTCTGCTCATGGGATCGGGCTTATCCCTCCGGCCAGCATCTTCTCTGCCTCGTCGGCGTCGATTCCCAGGACCAATACGACCTTTCTGGAGCTCTTCTGACCGGTCGTCACAGAGACCCTCTCGGCGGGTACCCCGAATAGATCGGCGATGGCCTCCTCGAGCTGATGGTTCGCCCTGCCTTTCGTTGGCCTCTCGGTGAGCTTCGCCTCAATGGACCTCCGCCAGGGGTTATAGCCCGAGGGGACGAGAAGTCTGCTGGACCCCGGCGCCACCTCGAACCTGATGAGAACCCCCCGGGGGTGGGGGTCGATGGCGTCGCGGATTTGGTCGGGGCGGTTCATAAAGGGAAAAACACCTCCAGGGCGACTTAAGGTTTTGCTCCCGGAATCTGGGCTATTCGACAATTCACAGAATGCGATTTAAATCCAGAATAAAACGCCGAATCTGCCTCAAGTTCCCTCAAAACCGCAAAAGGGGGGCAATGTTAAAATAACCTGAGGACCATGACGATCAAGGTTTTCATGCAGATTAGGCAAGTTGTCGTCCTGGCTGATGAGTCTTCAGAGGTGAACGATTTTCTTCTCGATCTGGAGCAGAGGGGGCTTGAGATCCAGAGATCCGACCCTGCCAAGATCCTGAGCGAGATCGTCGCCGCTGAGGGAGGTAAGTGGGGTGGACCCGATCGCCTCATCCTGTGCGATCAAAACTTCGACTCCAAACCATTCGGATCAGTGATCGTCAGGGAGGCCGTGAAGAATGGCTGCGGAGTCCTGATAGGTTCGAATCTGGTCGGGAAGGTCGGCCAGGAGATGAAGGCGGATGTGTCCCTCTCCGAGGAGACGAGGAAGGAGCTCGCCTCCGAGGCGATGTACAAATACATATCGAATGAGGCGGAGAGGCTTTCGACGCTTCAGGGAAACTGCCCCCGCTATCTCGTCTCGACCTATGAGAAGGTGCAGGACCTGAGGTACGGAGAGAACTGGCACCAGAAGGCCTCACTATATCAGAAGCCCAACGGGCTCGGCCTCCATAGGGCCGAGAAGCTCTGCGGAAAGGAGATGTCCTATAATAACGTCGTCGACTCCGAGGCTACCCTTGAGATGCTGATCGACCTGATGGAGTACGACGGCATGAGGGAAGATAGGACTTTAGCCGTGATAGTGAAGCACGCAAACCCTTGCGGCGTCGCCTACGGCCAGAACGAGGTGGAGGCCTACGGCAGGGCTCTGGCCACCGACCCCAAGAGTGCCTTCGGCGGCGTGATCGGCTTCTCTGAGCCGGTGGAAGCAGAGCTGGCAGAGAAGATGCGCGACCACTTCATTGAGGTGCTGCTCGCTCCGGGCTACGACCCAGAAGCTCTCGAGATCCTTCGGGAGAAGCCAAATCGGCGCATCCTGGACGTAAGCGAGCTTCTCGTGAGACGGGACCGGCTTTACGAGGGGCGCCAATCCAGAAGCGTCTTCGGTGGCCTTTTGGTCCAAGACTACGACACCGAAGACATATTGGAATGGAAGGTGGTGACAGAACGAGGACCCACCCCCACCGAGACGATGGCCCTGCGGTTCGCCTGGAAGGTGACCAAGTACGTCAAGTCCAACGCCCTCGTCTACGCCACCGCAAACCAGATAATAGGAATTGGCTCGGGTCAGGTCTCCAGAGTGGACTCAGCCAGGTTCGGGGCTGAGAAAGCCGAAGAGCACGGTCTTGAGACGAAGGGCACCGTCGCCGCCACCGACTCTTTCTTCCCCTTCAGGGACGGCCTCGACAGAACCTTTGAGGCCGGAGCCACTGCCGTCGTCCACCCGGGCGGGTCCATCAGGGACGGTGAGGTGATTGAAGCTGCAAATGAACACGGTATGGCCATGGTCTTCACCGGCATGCGCCACTTCAGACATTGAAAATGAATCGTATCGCAAACGGTCCAGAAGTGTCGGGCCCCAACGAGTTCAAGTGATATATCCAGTTCAAATGATATATCTATTAATATTTATACTATCTCTGGCGTGGACCGGCTCTTGCAGCTCGATCGTCGCCTCGGGCGACATCCAGGAGGCCATCGACGGGGCGATTCCAGGGGATACAGTGATGGTCTACGCTGGCGATTATGATCCATTCACCGTCGACAAACCCCTCACCATCCAGGGAATAGGCTCTCCCTCGGCTTGTGCCCGGATCCAAGAGCCAGCCATCTCCATCAGGGCGGACGGAGTCAAGCTCATCGGCTTCGAGGTGGTGGGGGTCCCGAGAAATCAGGACGACAAGTTCAGCTACTACATGGACCAGTCTAGTCGAAAGCCCCATTACGCCCTCAATAGGCCTAACTCGGGGATCCTGGTGAATGGCGACGACGTCGTCATTGAGGATTTGGATTTGCAGGGATCGGAGGCCGGCATTCTGGTCGAAGGATCCAGGAACTTCACCGTACGAAATTCGTCTTTTGTGAGATGTGAGAGGGGCCTTCTGCTCCAAGAATGCCGCGGCGGCAAGATTGAGGGGTGCTCCTTTCTGGAATGCGAGAAATACGGGGCATATCTCGAAGGGTGCGATGGAATCACGATCGAGAAGAACGAGGCGATAGAAAACTCAGCCAATGGAATGATGCTGAAGGAGTCCTCCGAGTGCTTCATATCGGATAACGAGTTCGTCGGGAACTGGAATGGCCTATTCCTCTGGAACTCCACCCTATGCGAGATCCAGGAGAACAGGGCGGATCGGAACAGCTATTACGGGATGGTCGTATCCTCGGGGTCCAACAACTCGATAGTGAATAACCTGGCCAGAAATAATGGAGGTGGCGAGTTCGGCCTCCTCGGGATAGGGATCAGCATCCAGGAGAACAGCAGCCGCAACCTGGTGGCGGGAAACATCCTGGAAGAGAATTTCAATGGTTTGGATATGACGAGAGGCTGCAGGTTCAACCTTATATTCTGCAACGAATTTTCCGAGAACAGTAACGGCCTCCGGCTGGACAAAAACGAGAATAACCTCGTATATAAAAACAACTTCAAGCGAAACCTCATCTCAGGCTACGACAACGCCAGCCACAACTTCTGGAACGCCACCGTCGGCAACTACTACGACGACTACAGCGGCCGCGACCGAGACGGCGACGGAACGGGAGACGACCCCTACTGGATACCCAAGGGGAGCAGCTGCGCCGTGGACTGGCGGCCTTTGATGCAGCCCGCTGAGAAGGTGATCGACCCCGAGAATGCCTGGGAGGACCTCGCCCGCTACGCCACCTATGAGCCCGCCGACGACCTCCCCTACAAGGTGGAGAACCAGACGATAATGATCGGGAAAAAGGAGCCCGGCAAGTGGTGGATCTAAGTCCCGATCTTGATGGGCTCCGCCATCGACCGCAGAGTGGCGATGGCTGAGAGGGCTGCCAGATAGCTGGTCTTTGGGTTTCGCGGGGATGGGACGTTCTCGACCCTGGTGGTAATCCGCCCGAAATCCCCCTCAGCCGATATCTGGTGGACGTTGACATCGATCTTTGGATCTGCCACTATTTTGACCATCACCCTCAACCCCCGCGCTGTGAGACTCAAGGTCGCCGCCACGTTGACGTTGGCGGGAAAGGCCTTAACAGCCTCTTCAGCTGGACCCTCGAATATCACAGTGGGCTCGGATATTGCGTCAAGATCGATCTTCATGTCTTCGACGTAAGGCGCCCCCTTGAAACCCTTCGGATTCTTGGTGGTGGTGAGGGTGACGATGTCGATCTTGCCCGCGCCCGCGGACTTCAGGCCGTCAAGGCCCGATATCGCCCCCGAGGGGATGTAGACTCTGCACCCGTTTTCTCTAGCGAGGTTTTCCACCATACGATAGACGTATCTGTCCAGAAGGGCACCAACGCTCATTATCATGAGATCTCGTCCCCTCTCAAGGGTGGCCTTCGCCACCTCCATAACCGCCCTCTGAGACGCCGCCTCCACCACGATCTCGGACCTTTCCACCAGATCTTCCAGATCCGAGAGCATCGGTTGGGCCTTCAGGCACTTTATCAACTCCCCCGCCCTGTCCTCGTTACGATCGAAGACCGCCACCAGTTCAGCCCCGATATCGCCGCGGTCTATGGCCATTGCGATCTCGGTCCCGATCGCGCCGCAGCCAACAAGCCCTATTTTCAGAACCATCGCAGCCTATAAATCGATGGGACAACAAAACTTTTGCGGTATGCTATCGTCTGAGCTGGAACGGTTCGTGCGGGAGGACCTGGGAGAATGGGACGACTCGAGCCCGATAGTTCCAGAAATTGATGCAAAAGCTGTGATTATCGTCAAGGAGGAGTGCGTCGTTTCAGGCCTCGAAGAGGCAGATCAGATCCTCAATTATTTCGGTCTCAAAGGCGAGCGTCTCGTCCAAGAGGGTGCTTCAGTCGGCGCGGGATCGAAGGTTTTGGCCATAAGAGGGAGGGCGAGGGCCATCCTCCAGGCTGAGAGGCTTCTCTTGAACTTCATGAGCAGGATGAGCGGAATCTCGACTTTGACCCGCGAATGCGCCAGAAAGGCGGGGAGAGTGAGGGTTGCGGGCACCCGGAAGACGACCCCAGGCTTTCGATCCTTTGAAAAGAGGGCGGTAATAATGGGAGGGGGCGACCCCCATCGGTTCGATCTCTCAAGCTCCGTGATCATCAAGGACAACCACCTAAAGCTGATGAGCCTCGAAGAGGCGCTTTCTGTCGCCAAAGCCAGGGCCAGCTTCACCAAGAAGGTGGAGGTGGAGGTGGAGAGCCTGGAAGATATGCTGATGGCGGCATCCTTGGGGGCCGATATAATAATGTTTGACAACATGCGACCAGAGATGATCCGGGAGGGCGTCGAGCTTCTAAGAAGAGAGGGGTTGAGGGATCGGATGATTCTGGAGGCTTCGGGGGGGATAACTCCCGAGAACGTCGCCGACTACGCCGCCGCAGGGGTGGATGTGGTATCCCTGGGAGCCCTCACCAGGTCTGCTAAATGGATCGATTTCAGCCTGGAGATAGAAGGGTGATTCTGGGAGGAGTTTTTATGAGTATCCCAACGATGTATAGACCATAAACGTTATATCTGTCGTTTAATGTCGTAGGGATCATAAACGTTATATCGTTCGTTCATGTTATTCGTATCTAACTCCGGTGGGTGGGAATGCGTCTGATCTATCTTGCGGTGCTCGTGCTCTTAGTTTTGTCCATGCAGCTGACGCTGATGGCGGCAGCTGCCTCTGATGAGGAAGATATTGAGAACGAGATCACGTCTCGGCAGTTCTCCTTGAAAGTGGGCGAAGGCGTCAAGATCGGAGACTACCGGGTGGAGTTGATAAGCGTCGTCTCGGTCATGGACGGGCTGATAGAGGTGAAGGTCTGGAAGAGAGTTAGCGAGTTCGAGGACTGGAGGGTGATGGAAGACCACAGAGATGCGAACTTCGACGAGGGGGCAGAACGCGGCGGCCTTACCCTCACGGTGATTGACATCTTCGATGAGGAGGCGGTCAGGATGAGGGCCGAGTATCGGACGAATTTCGGCTACCCTCAAAAGTACGTGACCGAGAGGGCGTTGGCTCCCAAAAACCTGCCGAAGCTCGAAGTTTCTACGACGGTGGACAAAACTGAGATCAGCGTCGGAGACGAGGTGAAGGCGACCGTCACAGTGAAGAACGTCGGGAACGATACCGCCAGAGATGTAACCATCCAGGATTCACCGCCTCTGCCCCAGTTCAGGTACCTGGCGGGATACCCCCCCAAGATCAAAAATCAGCTACAACCCGGCGAGTCCGACCTCGCCGTATACTCAATGGTGGCGGCCACAGAAGGTGAGGTGAAGATGCCGGCGACGGTGGCCAGGTACGCCGACTCCAAGTCGACGATCTACTCTGCGACATCCCCCTCCATCAAAATCGATATCAACCCCAAGAGAAGACCGAACCTGGTTCTGAATGTCGACCCGCCAGCGCCGATCAAGCACGGTGGTCAGGGGACGATAAACGTCACCGTCAAAAACGATGGTGATGCCAGCGCTTATCGGGTAGTGGTGAAGGCAGAGGTCGAATCCCAAGGTGACGGCCTCGAGCTTTTAAAGGGGAGCCTCGATGAGAGCTTCTTTGAGATCCCACAGGGGGAGTTGGAGACCTACTCTGCAACGTTCAAGGGGTCTCGGAGCGGAATCTACGACGTCAACCTTAAGGCCAGCTATCAGGGCGATGGAGAGATGATGCAGAAGGAGACGGCTTTCGAGGTGGCGGTCCTGGAGAGGGAGTACAAGTACCTCTACTACCTGCCGATTGTGCCCGTCCTGATAATGAGTGTATGGCTCTTCAGGCGGTACAGAGAATATAAATATTAAGTCGGAGTTTGAGGATAGAGAGAAGATTGAAACGAGCGAGATGACCAAAAAACGAAAGTTTCGAGGAGACCCTCGAAGGGCGTTAAAGTTGCATTTGAAAGTCGCTCTAAATCAAGAAGGCTAGGACTGATATCTATGTTGAACGTATTAATGCTGGGGATCGGCCAATGTGGGAACAGGATACTCGACGCGGTCAACAGGGAGTCTTTCGGCGGATCCTCCAAGCTCTCCAAATATTATTCAAGACAGAAGTTTCCCAGCAGGGTTGAAACCCTCGCGATCAACACCGCTGTCAACGACCTGAAGGAGCTGAAGTTCACCACCGCCAAAAATAGGCTCCACGTCCCAAACCTTCATGGGGTCGGAGCCAATCGGAGCATAGGAAAACAGGGCTTCTGGGACAACCGCGAGATGATCATGGAGGAGATCGAGAGAAGAGGCGACTTCGACATCGCCTTCGTGATGACCTCCGCTTCCGGTGGTACCGGGTCCTCCTTCGCCCCCCTCGTCGTCCACGAGCTTAAAGAGCGATACAAGAACATAACTGTCGTCGCCGTCATGGTCCTCCCCTTCAGGGAGGAGGGGTCGATATACCTCCAGAACGCTGCCTTCAGCATGAGGGACATCAAGGAGGTGGATTCCGACGGCATAATCCTTGTGGACAACCAGTACCTAAAGAGGCTGAGCGGCGACATCAAGACCGCCTACGACAAGATCAACGACATGGTGGCTGAGAGGATCTTGTTCCTCATCGAGTCCTTGGATAGCGAGATGCTATCAGTCACCGACCTCGGCGACTTCAAAACGGTGATGCGAGGAGGCCTGGGGATGGGGACCCTCGGCTTCTACGAGTCGGACAAGAAGACGACCTCCCTCACCTCGGCGATCGAGGGGAGCCTCAAGCCTGGCGGCCTCCTCTATCCCGCCGACGTCTACGAGGACGCTGCGAGAGCGATGATCATCATCCAGGGGTCGAGAGATTCCCTCGACGTCGACGAGATCACAAAGTCCGTCGAGAAGCTCTCGACCAAGATCGGACAGGTCTTCAAAGGGATCGTGATAAAGAAGGGGAGGCCGAAGGTCCTCTCGGTCTTCACTCTCGGTCAGGTCCCTGACCTTGAGATGCTCTACGCCCAGGCCGCCCAGGCGATCCAAGACGAGAAGAGCCGGAAGACGAGGGCCAAAAAACAGCTCGACGATGCCTTCGCCTACATCGAAGACCTGGAGGAGATCTACTGATCTCCCCAGTTCAAGACGTTTTTAAGGTTATACGATTGAGTCGGGCTTCCGCAGACTTTCAGTTCAGAATCACGGGCAGAACTTCTTGTACATCATCGCCTGAAAGGAGTTGACGCCCACGACTTTTGAGACGAGGGCAAATTCATCACCCTTTAGAGGCTGAGCCTTGGCCGGTGAGATCGGCTTTCCCTTCGGCGCATAGACCGCGCCGCCGGTCATCTTGGCGCAGATGTAGCCACCGGCATGCCCTGCCACAAAGATCTCCCCGCCCCTCATTTCGGCAGCTGTAAAGTCGCCACAATCTCCAGAGACAACGAGCCTCCCCCCCCTCATAAGAACTCCCGCGTTCCTGCTGGCATCTCCCCTAATCTCCAAAAGGCCCGCACTCATCAATATACCCGCGCTCATCCCGGTGTCCCCTTCGACCCTCAGAGCCCTCTTTGATCTGTTCCTCGCCGCCAGGGTCTCTCGGAGAAGGCCGTCATTCAGGACGAGTCCCCTCTCAACGTGTCTGTTCGGCGAAATAACCTGACCGCTTCGTTCCAGAACTTCCGTTATGGAGACGTACTTCCGATAGCCGGTCCTATCCGACTCCACCTCGACCACGTTTCCGAGGGGCTCGGCAACCTTCCCGCTGACGTAGATCGAGCCCCGGATCATGCTGATCCCCATCCGAGGCCCAACGTCCCCGTCGACGGCGATGGAGCCTGTGGACTCGATGGGGCCGCCGGTCCCACCGAAACTGGCGAGGTCCACCCCGAGGCTAGACCCAAGACGACCTCCGACGTCGCCCCGAATCGTTACGGCGTCGCCCCGCCGCAGCGCCTCCACCATATCCCGGCGGGTGAAAGAGCCGGTGATAACCGTGTCGGGATCGAGACGGGAACCCTGATGCTGCCAGTAGAAGTCGAAGGTGAAGTCGCAGAGGCAGCTTTCGCCCTCCGCGTTGATCACCATCAGTATAAGGTCCCCCTGAGCGCCGGAGTCATCTCCGTCCTCATCGTCATCATCTCCTGCCCACCATCTTCCGGGAGATCTTCACACCTACTAGAGCTATCGTTATCGCCAGAGCTGCCGATACTGCCAGGTACTCGGTGCTGGAGCCTGAGATGAGGGGGAAGGCCATGCCGGCGCTGCTAGCCAGGATGAAGACGCTGGCGCTCCAGAAGATGAGCCCTGTGGCGAAGATGAAGAAGGGGTAAGAGTAGGCCCTCTCGTCCCCCGCCCCCTCGATGTAGAAGTCCAGGATCTTGCCCAAATTTACGCAGATCCCGGCGGCCACATACCACCAGATGCTGTAGTAGACGAAGACCATGACCAAGACGATATACCCGTACCAGATCTCGCCGGTATAGTAGTCCCAGAACCTGGTGGACCCCTGGATCGTGGCGATGAGGACCAGGACTGCGGCCAGAACATAGGTTACGAAGGCAACCTTCCCCCGGCGGAGGTTGCCCTTGAAGGTTTGCTTGGTGCTCTCGATGAAATCGTCGAGGCCGAGGCCCCGAAAGAGAAGGTAGACTCCAACGGCGGCGAGGATGGCGATGACGGCAAAGTCCGACCGTCCCAAAAAGCTGAAGGTAGAGTATATGAGAAGAGCTAGGCCGAGAGGGATGAAGAAAGTGTGGCTGATCTTTGGGTCCCTGAAGACCTGTTTGAGGAGATAATAGGTGCTCTCCAGGTTGTGGCTCTGCTTCACGAGAATCCTTTTCACAGCATCGACTTTGACCCTCGACTGGATTATCGGGAGGATCGCCTCGTCTTCTGCGCCGTCGGAGACGACCACTACCCCCGCCGGGCGGAACCTCTCGATGAGGGCGTCGATCTGATGGGCGATCTTCCCGTCGGATACGAGGCCCACATTGGGGTCTCCCGCCACCGATGCGATCTCAACGGCCTTTCCCTGAGATGCGAGGTCGTCGTAGACCTTGATCCCTCCGAGGATTGTGTTCACGTCCGAGTCCTCGGGGTCGGCAAGGCCGAGCTTGAGGGTGGCTTCGACGTTGGCGTCCCTCCCGACGACAGGGCTCTCGACCCTGGCCTTCCTGCCTAGGTCGTCGTCTCTATCGATGCAGAGCACCAGGATGTCCATACTAGAAATACTATCGGTGAAGAATGTACTTAAAGATTCGCCGAAAATAGAGGTGCGAGCCTCTCAATTGCCGTATCTCGTTTTATTCCAGCACAACATCGGCAGGGGGCTCACAAGTCGCATTAGTTGAGCTTGCCCAGAATCAACAAAAGATATTTATCTACAGCATCGTAATATGACGATATATGTTGCCTTTCAAATTAGTCCTCATATTGACGCTGGCGCTGGTGGCTCCAGCCTCAGCCTTTACCTTCGACAACATCCAACAAGGTGTCGACCTTTACAACTCTGGGGTGGAGAGCGCTCCGGGGGTTGTTAAGGCCCTTCTCGGAGACGAGAGGATCCAGATAGAGATCACAGGGGCGAACGGGACGGTCCTGATGGCAGGCCTTGAGACTAAGAACGCCGTGATCGTGAACACGATGGAGGGGGAGGTCGAGGACCCGACGATCGTGCTGGAGGCTTCTGAAGAGGCGGTGACGAGGCTCTATCAGGCGGACGACCCGGTGACTGCCTTCGAAGAAGCCAAAAAAGAGGGCGAGATCTCCATCAGAGGCACCACCTTCACCTCTAAGCTGAAGGTCTCTGCGGCCTTGGCCAGCACCCCGGCCCTCAGGTTCTTTGCGAGCCTCATGGGAAAGTGATCTTCACTTGCGGAGATCTAAGTTCTCCGCCACAATTTTGTGGGAGCAGAAGTCGCCGCACATGGTCAGACCTTGCCGTCGACCGGCGCCTTATCGAGCTTTTATCTATTTCTCTCCTAAAGATGCCATCTTATCTAGCGCAAAGTAGATAAAATTGGTTTGTCTTAACTCAACCAAAACTTATTTAACTGCGGGCCGATATGGCATTAAATGCCGGTTCTTCCTTCAGACCTCCTGAAGAACCAGAGCTGAAACCGAGCACAGGCAGCTTGGACAGCAGCAACCCATAGACCGAAGAAAGAGGGAACGCCCCAGAGCACGACCAGCGACTGGTTTGCCCTCCTCCTGGAAAGCAATCCATCGTGCGAGGGGTTTTTACCTCGACCGGATGGTGTCTCGCGCGCAAGGTCAGATTCGACGGCCCTCGTGGATGTTCACAACTCTCCCGCCGCGGCTGGCCGCGCGAGCCTTCCATTCGCCATCCTCGATTTATCCTTCTTCGATGGCGAGTCAGACTTTGCCGTCTTAATCAAATTAAGTTGTCTTAATTCAACCAAAACTTATTTAACTGAGGTCCAATATAGTGTGGTATGCCAGTGCTTCCCTTCAGACCTCCTGAAGAACCAGAGCTGAAACCGAGCACAGGCATCTTGGACGGCAACAACTCATAGACCGAAAAGGCTCGGACGCATCTCAAAAGACAGGTTTGCCCTCCTCCTGGCGTGCCCTCATTGCGCCCGGGCTTTCAACTGACCCCGCGGGGGTCTCGCGCAAAATCTGAGTATCTCGCCTCATGTTGGTGCGCGCGATCCCCGTTCGCTATTTTTTGATGATCGTCTTTTGAGCGTCGTTTCGCTTTTACCCCTGCTTTAATCAATTTAATTTGTCTTTACTCCAGCAAAACTTATTTAAACTATGACCCACATGCCAAATATGCCGGCGCACTCCAGGCCCGGACTGCCGGACAGACAGCATCCGAGTAGGATGCGAGAGTCTCAAAAAGTGCATGGAAAACCCTATAGACCGATAAGCTCCCGGCGCATCGCCAAAGGCTCATTTCCCTCATGTGAGCGAACTTCGACGCGCCGGAGCTTTCACCTCCAACGAACGGGGACCTCGCGCAAGGCTGCATATCACATCCTCCTTGGATCCTCTACTCTCTCTTCCGCCATTAAGGGCTGCGCGAGGTCTCCATTCGACATATTCAACCATCGTCTTTGTAACAACTGTTAGCCATCCCCAACGTAATCAAATTATGTTTACTTTATTCAATCAAAACTTATTTAACTGGCGCTGCCATGGCATTGTATGCCGGTGCTTCCTTCAGACCTTCTGGAGAATCCGAACCGAGTACAGGCAGCTTGAACAGAACAACCTCATGGGCCGAAATGCTCAGATGTATCATTGAAGATCGGTTTGCCCTCCTCCTGGTGCAAACCTTGGCGCGTCGGGGCATTCACCTCAACCGGATGGGGATCCCGCGCGAGTCCCGATCTTGTTGCCTCGAGTTGGTGCGCACGATCCCCGTTTGCTACATTCTATCATCAAAATCATCATTCGAATTCATTATTATTTTGCTCCTATTATTGATAAATCCCTTCCAAATATCCAAATACAAATCATATTATTTGTCAATTGATTTTAATTTGGGCGAAATCTATTTAAAGGAGATATTCAACAGAAATTTACTCAAATAAAGTTGTGTGGTGTTGAAGTGGATCGTAACCGAAGTCCCATCCCCATAATCGCGTTATGCATGTCGCTAGTCGTTATGCCCGCTGCAGATGCCGCTTATACCGCATTTGCCTGGGAGTACGGGGATACTCTCACAGTTTACGGAAACGCCAATTTGGACGACGTCGTAGACGAGGATGACATAGAATACGTTCGTGGGATCATCGACGGAACAGAAGGCGAAACTCAGTTTGCAGATGCCAACTACGATGGTCAGATCGATGTGGATGACGTCGCTCAAATTGAGCTTATCATAGCTGGAGAGGAGGATTACCTCTTCATCCTGGACATGTCCAATCGTACCGTAACTGTGCCCATGCCAGTAGAACGAATTGTAGCAGTGAGTTCGGACTCTTTACGAACGCTGGTAGTGCTTGGTGCCGAAGATAAAATCGTTGGATGTGGCTACCCAACTAGTTGGTCCCCAATATGGTATGCTGCACCCGAGCTGGAAGACCTTCTGGATATCAGTGGCGGAGGAGACGGCTTAAACGTTGAATTGGCGATGTCTTTAGAGCCGGACGTCATATTTGTAGCGACTTCGGCCAAATTAAACGCCGATGAAATTCAGGAGAAGTCCCAGGTTCCCACCATAGCCGTTAGCAGTTATCCAAACGACCTCTGGATCGTCGATATGTTCAGAATTGTTGGAGCCGTAACAGGAAAAGATGAGAAGGCAAGGGATCTGATCGCCTACGCCGAGGAGAAGGTCGATGGGATTACAGAAATCACCTCCGAAATCTCCGATGAAGATAAGCCCGTAGTTTACACTACTCATGGTGGCGGAAAGATAACTCAGTGCTGTGGTGCGATCTCTGGCGTAGAATGGGCGGGTGGATTAAACGCCGCGGATTTTACTGGTAATGCTGAGGTTTCAAAGGAACAGGTCATCAAATGGAACCCCGATGTGATCCTCATCACTTTTGGAACCCCCGAGAAGATCGAGGCGGTGGTTTCAGACCCCGTTTTACAAGATGTAAACGCTGTAAAGAGCGGAAGGGTTTACTCGGTCTACATCAGCAAAGGCGGATGGGGGTCATTGGGATCCCAGCTAGCCGCATTGAATTATCTTGCAAAGCTCTTCCACCCGGAGAAGTTCGAGGATCTGGACGTGGAAGAAGAGGGCAACGAAATTATGGAACACCTCTATGGTGTTGACGGAATCTACACTGAGATGGCCGAAGAATATTACCTCCACAGGTGGGATTGAGGAGGCGAAAACGATGCGTGAGATATTCTCCGGCACGTTGATCCCCGTTCTGTTGTGCTTGTCGTTGGTCGTTATGCCCGCGGCTGCTGATGCAGACTCATTTAATCGGGCGTACAAAGACACGCTTACAGTTTACGGAAACGCCAATTTGGACGATGTCATAGACGAATATGACATAGAATACGTTCAAGGGATCATCAACGGAACAGAAGATGAGACTCAGTTTGCTGATGCGAATTACGATGGTCAGATTGATGACGATGACATAGCTCAAATTGAACTGATCATAGCTGATGAAGAGGACGAACTCACCATCCTGGACATGGACAATCGTACTGTGACCGTGCCCATGCCTGTGGAGAGAATTATAGCAACGGGTTATGGTTCCATCCACACGCTGATGCAGCTTGGAGCCGAAGACAAGATTATCGGATGCAGCCACCCGGATCAATGGTCTGCGTTGCCATATGCTGCCCCAGAGCTGGATGATCTCCCAGATACTGGTGGTCCATCAAAAACGAACTTCAACGTCGAATTGGCGGCATCATTAGAGCCTGATGTCATATTCTCCTGTTCATCAGGCGGCGGATTTGGCGATGTTGATATGATTTCGGACAAAACCCAGGTGCCCACTATAGCCGTCTCCAGTGGTGAGGGTCTCTGGTTCGTTGATGAGCTCAGGATTATAGGAGCTATCACGGGAAACGACGATAGGGCGAGGGATATTATAGACTACACAAAGGAGAAGGTCGATGAGATTGCAGAAATCACTTCAAAAATTCCCGACGAAGATAAACCAGTCGTCTTCGCTTGTGGGTGCTGCAAGAGCCTCACCACCAGTTGTGGCACCACTCCTGAAATCGAACTGGCAGGCGGTCTATGCGTCCCAGGGGCTGCATGGGGTCAGCAGGTTTCAAAGGAACAGATCATCAAATGGAACCCCGACGTAATCGTCATCCAGTGGGCAAGCACCGAGTGGATTGAAGAGGTGCTTTCAGATCCAGTTTTACAAAATGTAAACGCTGTAAAGAACGGAAGGGTTTACTCTACCATCGGCGGATACTGGGGTGATGCGCCACTGGATCAATACATGGCCTCGGTGTATTATCTTGCAAAGCTTTTCTACCCGGATGAGTTTGAGGGTCTAGACGTGGAAGAAGAGGGCAACGAGATTTGGGAACACCTCTATGGCGTGGACGGATTGTACACGGAGATGGCCGAAGAATATAATTTCTACAGGTGGGATTGAAGGAGGTTAACATGATGCTTGAGACCTTCTTTAGCATATTGGTTTCGTTTGCATTATGTTTGTC
>Ga0172382_10002384_pt1 | contig 31611 bp, 30 predicted proteins | sample Leawel138RmetaG_FD_122245 | JGI IMG/M metagenome (GOLD analysis project Ga0172382, IMG submission 122245) | Leachate microbial communities from a municipal landfill in Southern Ontario, Canada - Leachate well 138R metaG | ecosystem: Engineered > Solid waste > Landfill > Unclassified | place...
CGTAGAAGGTGTGTCGGGTCGCTCCGCACGCTTCCATGGGCTATTACCTCGCAATGGCCGTATACGAGACTGTATCAGGCACCGGTCCGCACCTGGCAGTCCGCAAGACCGACTCGCATTACCTGGCCGTATCAATGGATCACTGCCAGGCATCGGTCGGTTGATTGAGGTATAGCGCAAAGTAAATGACGGCTACAAGCGTCAATGAAATAAATGTGGAAGATCGCCATTAACGGACGGATGGGGGTTCACCCGGGCCGAATGAGCGGGTTATAGTCATCGGCCCGGTTGTGATCAGCGACGGTCCCGTCGACCATCCCTTCGTGAACTTGAACGCCTGCGATTGGCTGCAGCGGCGGCGGCCTGTTCGGCTTCGTTGGCATCGCTGGCGGCCTTCTCCTCGGCGCTGCGCTGACGCTTGGGCACCGGCTTGATCAGCTCTTCTTCCGGTGGCACGCACTCCAGCTTGCCGCCCAGCAATTCCTCGATCGGTGGCAACTGGAAGGCGTCGTCCTCGCCGGCGAAGCTGATCGAGGTACCCTTGGCACCGGCGCGCCCGGTCCGGCCGATGCGGTGGACGTAGTCCTCCGGGTCTTCCGGCAGGGTGTAGTTGATCACGTGGCTGATGCCGTCGATGTGGATACCGCGCCCGGCCACATCGGTGGCGACCAGCACCCGCAGCTTGCCCTCGCGGAAGTTCTCCAGCGTGCGCACCCGCTTGTTCTGCGGTACGTCGCCGGACAGCTGGGCGGCATCGATGCCGTCGCGCACCAGACGTTCCTGGATGCGGCGCACCTCGTCCTTGCGGTTGGCGAACACCATCACCCGCTCCAGCTCCAGTTGGGTGACCAGGTTGAACAGCAGCTTGTACTTGTCGCTGCTGCTGACGGCGTAGACCTTCTGGGTGATGTTTTCCGAGGCGGGGCGTTCCGGTTCGATCTCTACGATGGCCGGGTCGACTGTCCACTGCTGCGCCAGGTTCATCACGTCATCGCTGAAGGTGGCGGAGAACAGCAGCGTCTGGCGCTCACCCTTGCGTGGGGTCTGGCGGATGATCTGGCGTACCTGCGGGATGAAGCCCATATCCAGCATGCGGTCGGCTTCATCCAGGATCAGCACCTCGACCAGGTCCAGGTGCACCTCGCCGCGATTGCAGAAGTCCAGCAGGCGGCCCGGTGTCGCCACCAGGATGTCGCAGTATTTCTTTTCCAGCTGCTTGAGCTGCTTGTCATAGTCCATGCCGCCGACGAAGCCCATGACGTTGAGGCCGCAATGCTTGGTCAGGCCTTCGGCATCACTGGCGATCTGCATCACCAGCTCGCGGGTCGGTGCGATGATCAGCGCCCGCGGCTCGCCCATGAAGCGCTCATCCGGCGGCGGGGTTTCCAGCAGTTGGGTAATGGTCGAGATCAGGAACGCAGCGGTCTTGCCGGTGCCGGTCTGGGCGCGCCCGATGGCGTCGTGCCCAAGCAGGGTATTACCCAGCACCTGGGCCTGGATCGGTGTGCAATAGCTGAACCCCTGGTCCTGAATGGCGCGCATCAGGCTGTCGGGCAGCGGGAAGTCATGAAAGCGGGTCTTGCCCTCGGCTGGTTCCACGGCGAAGTCAGTGATGGCCCAGGGCTTGGCCGGCGCAGGTGCCGGACGTGCCTTGGCCTGGCGGGTGCGCCGCGGGCGGGCATCCTTCTTTTCGTGCTTGTCGTGTTTAGCCTGGGCCTGCGCCGCGGGTGTCGGCGTGGCGCTGCCCGGGGTGACCGGGGCAGCGGCCGGCTCGATGTGCGTCTCGTGATGCGGAGCCGGTGTCTTGCCCGGTTTGAATAGTTTTTTCAGTGCCTTGAGCACAATCGTCTCTCGATGTGATATGGGAATCATCGAGCAGTGTAAAGCAACCCAGGCGGTTAGCGAAGACCCAACGATCATGCCGCCATGGGCACCCGAATAATGAAAGTCCGCGGCGGCGTGATCGTTCTCTCTTCCGGCGCTACGCGCCACCTTCTCCCGGAACGGGAGAAGGCCATTAGAAGGCTCGCTATGCGACTTTCACGCTAAACGATTGTTCAGCCAGTCGCGGATATCGGCGATCTCCGCCGGGCACACCTCATGCCCCATCGGGTAGACGTGCCAATGCGCGGTATGCCCGGCGCCCTGCAACAGGTCGTGGGCCTGGCGGCCGAGTTCCGGCCGCAGGATATCGTCATGCAGGCCGTGGGCGAAGAAAGCGTCCAGCGTCGGCCCCTGATGGTCGCGCAGGGCCTGTTCCAGGCCAGGGCCATAGGTCGACAGGGCCATGATGCCGCCCAGCGGCAGGCCACTTTCCACCGCTGCGAGCATGATCACCGCACCGCCCTGGGAGAAGCCGGCCAGCACGATGCGCGAGGCGTCGATGCCGCTGTCGATCTGCTGCTCGACCAGGCCGCGGACCATCGCTACCGACTCGGCCAACTGCGCCATATTCATCACCCGTTGTGGCGCTATCGCCAGGATGTCGAACCAGCACGGCATGGGGAAGCCGTTATTGATGGTCACCGGGCGGGTTGGCGCCTGCGGGAAGATGAAGCGTACGCGGTGATCGGCCGGCAGCTCCAGCGCCTTGACCACCGGCACGAAGTCATAGCGGTCCGCGCCCAGGCCATGCAGCCAGATGACACAGGCATCCGCCGGCTTGGGCGACTCGATGATCAGGGCTTCGTTCGACATGCTTTATCCTCAGGCGCGCGACATGAATTTGCCGCTTTCAGTGTTGATGCGTACCACTTCACCGGTTTCCAGGTACTCGGGGATCTGGATCTCCAGACCGCTGGCAAAGCGTGCGGTCTTGGTCCTGGCACTGGCCGAGGAGCCCTTGATTGCCGGCGGCGTTTCGGCAATCGCCATCTCCACCACAGACGGCAGCTCCACACCGACCAGGTTGCCTTCCACCACCAGCCCATACAGCCCCTGGATACCGTCATACAGGTAGGGAATCTGTTCTTCGAGGGCGTCCAGGCTCAGGGTGAACTGGGTGTAATCCTCGTTATCCATGAAGGTGTAGCCATCGGCATCCTGGTAGAGAAACTGCACCGCGCGCTTCTGGAAGTCGATGGGCGCGAAGAAGTCATCACCGGTCAGGCTCTGTTCGAGCTTCTGCTTGGTCTGCGCATGGTTGAAACGCACCTTGTACAGGGTGGTACCGCTGCGTGAGGACGGGCTCTTCACATCGATCTGGGAAACGATATACGGCTGGCTGTTGATCTGGACGATCTGGCCTTTCTTCAGTTCGGAGGCTTTTGGCATTGGCAATGCTCGGATGACAGGGAAAACGCTATTGTGCGTTCCCCGCCTGTTGCCGCGCAAGCGGCGGTTTCACTCTCTCCTGGTGCTTATCAACCGCTCCAGGCCCTGGCTGGTACGCAGATTGATATCCATCTGTCGGGAGGCGATTTCTATATGGTTTTCGGCGAACAGGCGATCGATTTCCCGGTTGGTTTCGTCGATGGCCGGGTTGCGGTCGCCCAACTGCCGCACATGCATGCGCAGTTCGTGATCCAGTCGGTTGTCATTGAAACCGAGAAACAGCACCAGGGGTTCCGGTTCATCCAGCACCCGCGGATTATTCTCGGCGATCTGCAGCAGCAGGCTGCGCACCAGAGCCACATCCGAACCATAGGCCACGGCGATCTTCACCGTGACACGGGTGACGGTGTCGGACAGCGACCAGTTGATCAGGTGCTCGGTGACGAAGGTCTTGTTCGGGACGATGATTTCCTTGCGGTCGAAGTCGGTGATGGTGGTGGCACGGATACGGATGCGGTTGACCGTGCCCGACAGCTCGCCGATGGTCACCACATCACCGATGCGTACCGGACGCTCGAACAGGATGATCAGCCCGGAGACGAAGTTGGCGAAGATTTCCTGCAGGCCGAAACCGAGACCGACGCCGAGTGCGGCAACCAGCCATTGCAGCTTGTTCCAGCTGACCCCGAGGGTGGACAGGCAACTGATGATGCCGACACTGACGATCAGATAGCTGAGCAGGGTGGTGATGGCGTAACTGCTGCCCTGGCGCAGTTCCATGCGCGACAGCACCAGGATTTCCAGCAAGCCGGGCAGGTTGCGTGCCAGGGTGATGGTCAGCACCACGACGATGATCGCACCGAGCAGGTCGCCGGCGCTGAGCGGCACCATCAGTGGGTTGTCGGCGGTACCGCTGTTGTACTCCCACAGGGTGATGGATTCCAGATAGGAGGCGGCGCTGATCAGGTCGGACCAGACCAGGTACACCAGCACACTGAACAGGATCAGTAGACCGAGGCGGGCCAGCCGCAGCGATTGCTGGTTGATCTGCTCGAGCTTGAGTTCGGGGATGTCCAGTGTCACTTCCGTTTCGGTGCCATTGGCCTGCTCCTCGGCCTGGCGCTTGCTGATCGCCCGCTGGTAGGCCAGATGGCGGCCGGCCACGCGCAGATTGCGTACCACGATGCCCTGCAGCAGTATCCAGGCGGTGATCAGGTACAGGGTATCGATCATCCGGTCCGCCAGGCGGATAGCGGTGAAGTGATAACCCCATATGGTCATCCCGGCCAGCACCAGTGGCAGCAGGATGAGAATCAGCGACGCGCCGAAGTGAAATATCCGGGAATTGTTCAAGGGCTCGCTCTGGCGCATGACACTGCCAACCAGCAGGCTGAACAGCACCAGGGTGGTGATCATGACCAGTCGGCCCAGTACGTCCTTGTCCAGATGCTCCGGGTTGGTGGTGCCGAGGCTGATGATCAGCACCATCGGCAACAGTACCCAGGCCAGGCGCCGGGTCAGCTTGCGCAGGCGCGAAACCGTGGTTGCGGACCAGCGGAAATGCCGGATGGTGATGCCCTGGGGGTCGAACAGCCGATACATCAGATGCAGCACGAACCAGCTCACGGACAGTTGCAGCAGTGCCTGGCCGAACGTGGGCATGGCGGGGGTATCACCAAAGGTCAGGCCGAAACCGGCGCCGCCCAGCAGGATGGGCAGGGGTAGCACCGAGACCGCCGTCAGCAGCAGGGCGCGGGGCGTGGTGCGTTGGTTGTCGAGGCGATAATGCCCGACTTCCCCATGCAGTTGCTGCAGCCGGTCGATCAGCCGCTTGCGCAGCAGCAGCGGTATGCCAGCCAGGATCAGCAGTAGCGCCAGCCAGCCAGGGTGATCCTTGAGGGTCAGCAACAGACGCTTGATCTGGTTGAGCGGTTGCAGATCCTGCCACTGGGAGAGCATCTGCTCCGGCAGGCTGAGCAGCCAGTCACGGCCGATCGGTGGATTGCTGGCTACCCAGAACAACTGATCATCGATGGTCTGCTGCAGTTTGGTGCTGAGTTGCTGCAGCTGGTTCTCGCTTATCTGCAGGGCGATGGCCTCCCCCAGCAGGGTGTTGATATGGCTGCTGAGCTGCTCCACCAACGTCACCCGGCTGCGGATCAGCTGCAGCAGATCATCCCGCAAGTCATCCCGCTGGTCCTCCGGCAACTGGTTGAGCAGGCGCGTGAGATAGGCATCCTGGTTACGCAGTTGTTCGCGCAGTTGATTGATCTCGAACTGGCGCAGGCGCATGTCGGCTACCGAGTCGGCCAGCGTGGGGTCGATCTGCACCGTCGGTAATGCCTGCTTTTCCTGGTGCAGGATGCGCGACAGCAACAGGCTGCCCTCCAGTACGCTGATCTGCTGGTCCAGTGCGCTTTCCTGCTGGGTCAGGTGATCGATCTGCTGGGTCGTGCGGATATTGCGCCGCGACAGGGTGCTGATCCGGTTCGATGATTCGAGCAGCTCTTCACTGAGCCGCTGGTTGATCAGGCTTTGCTTGTGCAGCAGTTGGTGATTGCTGATCTGCTGCGATTCGGCGGCAGTATCGCTGATCACCTGCTCGGACAGGCTGCGCCGCTTCTCGTCGATCACGTCCTGCAGGACGTTGATTTCCTTGTCGATATTGCCCAGCTCGGCGAGCAGCAGGCGGCGCTCTTCATTGGCCAGCTCCAGCAGCGTATTGTTCGCCGACAATTGCTGGCGCAGCAGGTTGCTGGACTGTTCCAGGTTGGCCAGTTCCGCCTGGATTGCCTCCACCCGCGCCTGGTTCAACTGGTTCTGGGGTTGGCGCTGCAGTTGGCGCAGTTGCTCATTGAGTTCATTGGCCCGCGACTGGTTGGTGGATATCCGGCTCTGGGTCTTCTCCGGGCGGGTTTCCGCGGCGATCAGATCGCTGTTGACCGCGGTCAGTTCGTTCTGCCAGTCATACATCCTGGCCACCAGGTCGCCCAGGGTGGTATCCAGGGTCTGCAGCGTGGCGGCGGTAAAACGCTGGCGCAGGTGGTCTTCATCGGCCGGACGGAGGGCATCTGTCTGCTGTCGCAGGCTGCGTAGCTGTTCAGGCGCGCCGTCGAGGGTCGACTGCAGGTCGGCCTGCTGCTCCTTCAGCGACTCGATCCGTTGCAGAGCCGTCAGCCTCTGCTGCCAGGCTTCCTGCAACTGTTGCTGTTCGGCGGCGGACTTGCCGCTGTCGGGTAGCGCGGCGATATCCGCCTGCAGGCGTTCGATGGGGCTGAGGTCCGCGTCACTGTCCTGCGCGTGGGCCAGGGGCATGAACAGCGCCTGGCAGGCGAACAGCAGACACAGCAGCAGGTGAAGGCGTGGCATGGCTAGCAATCCGCAGTGAGCTGATGGCTAGGTTAGACGTCGGTGGGTGCGAATGAAAGGGTAGAGGGGTGAACGGCTACAGCTTCCCCCTCTCCCCAACCCTCTCCCGCGAGGGGAGAGGGAGCTGGATTGTGCTTGCTGAAATCCGTGAGCCTTCTTGTCAGCATGGCGTTTTCAGACAAGGGTAGATACCGCTGGCAATGTGTAACCAGAGCACAGGCTGCCGTAACTTGCGTAACCATCCTCCCTGTCTGAGCTGTCACCCATGTTGCCGGTTTGCACGTTCCGCTCCCCTCTCCCCTCGCGGGAGAGGGGCCGGGGGAGAGGGGAAAGGCCTCAGAACCAGCTATCCTGCATCTCCATACAGGTCTGGTCGCGGGCATCCAGCAGGTTCAGCTCATGATGGCAGGCGGGCACTTCCCAGGTCAGGAAGTAGCGGGCTGCCTGCAGCTTGCCACGGTAGAACGCCTCGTCAGCAGTGTTGCCCCGAGCCAGGCCTTCCTCAGCGCGGATGGCCTGTTCCAGCCAGCGCCAGCCGATCACCGCGTGGCCGAAGACCTTCATGTACAGTGCCGAGTTGGCCAGGGTCTGGTTGACCTTGCCGCTGCCCAGGTCAGTCAGCAGCGCCTGAGTGGTGGTTTGCAGGCGCTGCAGCAGTTGCTCCAGCGGAGCCCGCAGTGCCTGCAGCGAGGCATGCGCACCGGCGCGCTGGATGCTGTCCTGGATCAGTCCAGTCAGCTGGCGCAGGCCCGCCCCCTTGTTCTGGGTCAGCTTGCGCGCCAGCAGGTCGAGTGACTGGATGCCGTGGGTGCCTTCATGGATCGGGTTCAGGCGGTTGTCGCGGTAATACTGCTCGACCGGGTATTCGCGGGTGTAACCATGGCCACCGAGGATCTGGATCGCCAGCTCGTTGGCCTTGAGGCAGAACTCCGAGGGCCAGGACTTGACGATCGGGGTCAGCAGATCGAGCAGTTCGTTGGCCAGCTGGCGCTGTTCATCGGTGCTGCCGGTCTTGCCGTCATCCACCAACCTGGCGCAGAATAGCCCCAGGTCGAAGGAACCTTCGACATAGGCCTTCTGGGTCAGCAGCATGCGCCGTACGTCGGCATGCTCGATGATCGCGACCTGCGGGCTGGTCGGGTCCTTGCCATCCGGATGCCGGCCTTGCGGACGCTCGCGAGCGTAGTCCAGCGAGTACAGGTAACCAGCGTAGCCGAGCATGATGGCGCCCATGCCGACACCGATACGTGCTTCGTTCATCATCTGGAACATGTAGGCCAGGCCCTTGTGCGGCTCGCCGACCAGATAGCCCACGCAATTGCCGTTGTCACCGAAGTTCAGTGCGGTGGAGGTGGTACCGCGCCAGCCCATCTTGTGGAACAGGCCGGCCAGCACCACGTCGTTGCGCTCGCCCAGGCTGCCGTCATCGTTGACCAGGAACTTGGGCACGATGAACAGCGAGATGCCCTTGACCCCGGGCGGCGCGTCGGGCAGCTTGGCCAGTACCATGTGCACGATGTTTTCCGACAGCGGGTGATCCCCACCGGAAATGAAGATCTTGTTGCCCTTGATGCGATAGCTGCCGTCACCGGCCGGCTCGGCGCGGGTGCGCAGGTCGGACAGGGAAGACCCCGCATGCGGCTCGGTCAGCGCCATGGTACCGAAGAAGCGGCCATCGATCATCGGCTGGAAGAAGCGGCGCTTCTGATCCTCGGTGCCGAACTTGCCGATCAGGTTGCTGGCGCCCATGGTCAGCATCGGGTAGGACGAGGTAGCGATGTTGGCCGACTGGAAGTGCGCGAAGCAGGCGCGCGACAGCAGGTTCGGCAACTGCATGCCGCCCTCCTCGAAGCTGCGCCCGGCGTTCTGGAAACCGGCTTCGATAAAGGCATCCACCGCCGGCTTCACTTCGGGAATCAGCACCGCGGCGCCGTCCACGTATTCCGGTTCGTTCTCGTCGCTCTTGCGATTGTGCGGGGCGAAGTATTTCTCCGCGATCTGCCGGGCAGTGGCCAGGGCGGCGTCGAAGGTCTCGCGGTTGTGATCGGCAAAGCGCTCGCGCTGGGTCAGTTCCTCGGCGTCGAGTACTTCATACAGCTCAAAGGCCAGGTTGCGTGAGTCGAGCAAGGTATCGGTCATGGTGGGGCACCCCGTTGAGTTCACCTCGAAACCCGTTGCGTCCGGCCTGTTGCAGTGCCTGCGCGTCAATGTTTCCAGAGGCTGTGAATTATGATGTGCCGCAGTGTATGCGGCACATCGGTCAGCGTGGAACAGCCATTGATGGAATTGATAAAGCTGGATCAGAACAGCCGCAGCGCCGGCTCATCCAGCGCAGCGCGCTGTTCACGCAGGGTAAGGATCTGTTCGGCCCAGTAGCGTTCGCTGGCGAACCAGGGAAAGTGCATGGGGAATGCCGGGTCTTCCCAGCGCCGGGCCAGCCAGGCGCTGTAGTGGATCAGGCGCAGGCTGCGCAGGGATTCGATCAGTGGCAACTGGCGCGGATCGAAGTCATGGAACTCGTTATAACCGTCGACCAGCTCGGACAGTTGCGCCTGACGCTGATCGCGCTCGCCGGACAGCATCATCCACAGGTCCTGGATGGCCGGGCCCTGGCGGCAGTCATCCATGTCGACCATGTACAGGCTGTCGTCGCGCCACAGCAGGTTGCCGACATGCAGATCGCCATGCAGGCGGATGGTCTGGTAGGGATGAGCGCGGTAGATATCCTCGATGCGCGCCAGCAGGTCGTCGGCCACCGAGAAATAGGCCGGGCGCAGGTTTTCCGGCACGCAGCCATGCTCGAACAACCAGTTGCGGCTGTCATGGCCGAAGGATTGCACGGTCAGTTCCGGACGATGGGCGAAGGGCTTCATGGCCCCGACGGCATGCAGTCGACCCAGCAGCCGGCCAAGCATCAACAGGTGGTCGGGGTTGTCCAGCTCCGGGGCGCGGCCACCGAAACGGCGGAACAGGCTGAAGCGGAAGCCGGCGAATTCGAACAGGGTCTGGCCATCTATCTGCAATGGCGGGATCACCGGGATATCGCGTTCGGCCAACTCCATGGAGAACTGGTGCTCCTCCAGGATCGCTGCATCGCTCCAGCGTCCCGGGCGGTAGAACTTGGCAATCAGCGGCTGGCCATCCTCGATACCGATCTGGAATACCCGGTTCTCGTAGCTGTTCAACGTCAGGGTGCGGGCATCGCTGACAAAACCGAGCGACTCCACCGCATCCAGCACGGTATCAGGGGTCAGCAGGGCAAAAGGGTGACTCATTTGCAGCTCCAGGTGGCAAGCAGCAAGCCTCAAACCGTCCGTACTGGCCGGCTTGCCATGATAGTTGAACGCAGCTTACAGGTAATCCTCTATGCATTATAGAAGCCGCGTCTTGCCGCGAGCGCCGTTTCCATTGGGTGGGTTTACGCAAAACCGGCCTGCGGTTGCCTCAGGGCGTGCGTGCCACGCACCAGATGCTGACGCTGGCCGCGCCGGCTGCCAGCAGGGTGCGGCTGGCTTCATTGACCGTGGTGCCGGTGGTGACCACATCGTCGACCAGCGCGACATGCTTGCCCTTAAGCCGCTGTGGGTGCTGGCAGACAAAGGCGCCTTGCATGTTCTGCCGGCGCGCCTGGGCATCCAGCCCCTGCTGCGCTGCGGTGGCGCGCTGACGTAGCAGGATGCGCCTGTCCAGCGTCACGCCCAGCCGCCGGGCGATCGGTCGGGCCAGCTCCAGCGCCTGGTTGTAGCCGCGCTGCGCCTGCCGCGCACGGTGCAGCGGCAGCGGGATTATCAGGTCGGGCAACGCCTGCTCGTGCTCCTCATGATGATGCACTATGGCCTGACACAGCAGGCGTGCCAGGAGGCGACCATAGGTGAGCTTGTGCCGATGCTTGAATGCGGGAATCAGGCTGTCCAGTGGGAAGGCATAGCGAAAGGGCGCCACCACCTGGTTGAATGCCGGCGGCAGCAACTGGCAATGGCCACACAACTGGTCGGCATTGGGTAATGGCAGCGCGCATTGCCGGCAGGCAGTGCCGAGCCAGGGCAACTCCTCCAGGCAGGGTGTGCAGATGCACTCGGCGATTCCGGCGGCACTGCCCAGGCACAGCAGGCAGCGATTGATATGGTTAAAAGTTAACCAGTTGTAAACCTTGTCCTTCATAAGTGGTTGACAGTCTCCATGTCGTCATTATCATGCGTTGCATAAAAGAAATCCTCACTGACTCCAAGGATATGCTCCGATGACTGCGCCCGTTACCCGCCATGACTGGACTCCGGCAGAAGTGCTGGCCCTGTTCCGCCAACCCTTCAACGACCTGCTGTTCCAGGCGCAGACGGTGCATCGCCAGCACTTCGACGCCAACCGTGTTCAGGTCTCGACGCTGCTGTCGATCAAGACGGGTGCCTGCCCGGAAGACTGCAAGTACTGCCCGCAGTCGGGCCACTACAACACCGGCCTGGACAAGGAAAAACTGCTCGAGGTACAGAAGGTGCTGGACGAGGCCGCTGCGGCCAAGGCCATTGGCGCCACCCGTTTCTGCATGGGCGCGGCCTGGAAGCATCCTTCCGAGAAGGATATGCCCTATGTACTGCAAATGGTGCGCGGCGTGCGTGAGCTGGGTCTCGAAACCTGCATGACGTTGGGCAAATTGACCAAGGAGCAGACTGCCGCGCTGGCCGATGCCGGGTTGGATTACTACAACCACAACCTGGATACCTCGCCGGAGTTCTACGGCAACATCATCACCACCCGTACCTATGGTGACCGGCTGCAGACCTTGTCCTACGTGCGCGATGCGGGGATGAAGATCTGCTCCGGCGGTATCCTCGGCATGGGCGAATCCCTGGAAGATCGCGCCGGGCTGCTGATCCAGCTGGCGAACCTGCCGGAACACCCGGAGAGCGTGCCGATCAACATGCTGGTCAAGGTAGCCGGCACGCCGCTGGAAAACGCCGAGGACCTGGATCCCTTCGATTTCATCCGCATGCTGGCGGTGGCGCGGATCATGATGCCCAAGTCCCATGTTCGCCTGTCCGCCGGCCGCGAGCAGATGAGCGAGCAGACCCAGGCGCTGGCGTTCTTCGCCGGGGCCAATTCGATCTTCTACGGCGATCGGCTGCTGACCACCTCCAACCCCCAGGCGGAGAAGGACATGCGTCTGTTCCAGCGTCTGGGCATCAAGCCCGAGGAGCGTCAGGAGCATGATGACGAGGTGCACCAGGCGGCGATCGAGCAGGCGCTGATCGAGCAGCGCGACAGTGCCATGTTTACCAACGCCGCGGCGGTTTGAGCCTGAGCTGCACTGACTGATCAGTAATACCAGGCCGGACGTGTTGATGTCCGGCCACTCTTTCCATCCATTCGCCTGCAACGAGAATCCCGTGTCCTTCGACCTGTCGAGCCGTCTGGCCGAGCGCCGCTCCGCCCATCTCTACCGCCAGCGCCCGCTGCTGGCGTCGCCGCAGAGCGTGCATGCGGTGGTCGACGGGCAGACGCTGCTGGCCTTCTGCAGCAACGACTACCTGGGGCTGGCCAACCATCCCCAGGTGGCCGAAGCGATGATCGACGGCGTGCGCCGCTGGGGGACTGGTGGCGGCGCCTCGCATCTGGTGGTGGGTCACAGCGGTGCGCATCATCAATTGGAAGAAGCCCTGGCCGAGTTCACCGGTCGTCCCCGCGCGCTGCTGATGTCCAGCGGCTATATGGCCAACATGGGCGCGATCACCGCGCTGGTCGGGCAGGGCGATACGGTGTTGCAGGACCGGCTCAATCACGCCTCGCTGCTGGATGCCGGACTGCTCAGTGGTGCGCGCTTCTCCCGTTATCTGCATAACGATGCGCAGAGTCTGCAGCAGCGGCTGGGCAAGGCCAGCGGCAACACCCTGGTGGTGAGCGACGGGGTGTTCAGCATGGATGGCGACCTGGCGAAGCTGCCGGAGATCTGCGCTACCGCGTGCCACCACGACGCCTGGGTCATGGTCGATGACGCCCATGGCTTCGGCTGCCTGGGGGCCACCGGTGCCGGCATCGTCGAGCATTACGGCCTGGGTCTGGAGGATGTGCCGGTGCTGGTGGGCACCCTGGGCAAGGCGTTCGGCACCGCTGGCGCCTTCATTGCCGGCAGCGAGGAGCTGGTCGAGACATTGATCCAGTTCGCCCGCCCTTATATCTACACCACCAGCCAGCCGCCAGCGGTGGCCTGGGCAACATTGAAAAGCCTGCAGCTGTTGCGTGACGAGAGCTGGCGCCGGGAACATCTGGCCCGGCTGATTGCCCAGTTCCGTGCCGGCGCCAGCGCGCTCGGATTGCAACTGATGGACAGCCCCACACCGATCCAGCCCTTGTTGATCGGTGACAGCCAGCGAGCGCTGCAGCTGTCGGCGGGGCTACGTCAGCGCGGCATCCTGATCACCGCCATTCGCCCGCCAACCGTACCGCAGGGCACGGCACGACTGCGTGTCACGCTGTCGGCCGAGCACAGTGAAGACGATATCGCCCGCTTGCTGGAAGCCCTGCAGCAAACCCTGGCCAGCCTGCCGGAGATGAACACATGACGCACATTACCCTGTTGCCCGGCTGGGCGCTGGCGCCGCAGACCCTGCAGCCGCTGCGCGAGGCGCTGCTTGAGCGCCTGCCCGATGTCGGCGTGGATATTCTGCCGCTACCGGCGATCCAGCTATCCAGCCTGGAGACCGATCTGAGCAGCCTGGCCCAGCAGATGAAGCCGGGCGTGCTGGTTGGCTGGTCGCTGGGCGGCATGCTGGCAGTGCAGTTGCATCGGCGCTTTCCGGAGCATTTCCCGCGGGTGGCGACGCTGGCCAGCAACGCCTGTTTCGTCGAACGTCGGGACTGGGCGCAGGCCATGCCCACGGAAACCTTCAAGAGCTTCTATCAGGATTACCGCGATGCGCCGGAGAAAACCCTCAAGCGCTTTGCCTTGCTGGTGGCCCAGGGCAGCCCCCAGGCAAGACAGCTGGTGAAAGCCCTGGCCTGGGACGAACTGGAGGCCGAACAGCGCCTGCATGCCCTGGCAGTGCTCGGCATGCTCGACAACCGTGTGGCCCTGAGCCGCCCATTGCAACCGATGCTGCACTGCTTTGCTGGGCAGGACGCGTTGGTGCCGGTAGCTGCTGCCGAGGCTATTGCTGCACTGCATGATGCGTCGCGGGTGGTGGTGCATGAACAGGCCAGCCACGCTCTGCCGTTGGAGCAACCGCTGTGGCTGGCCGCCGAGATTGCCGGTTGGCTGGAGACCCGGCATGCCTGAGCCAGTGCTGGACAAGCGCCTGATTGCCGAGTCGTTCAGCCGCGCCGCCGTGACCTATGACCAGGCAGCGGCCCTGCAGCGCACCGTGGGCAGCAATCTGCTGGAGCGCGTGCCGGCGGATTCGGCGCCTGTCGACATCATCGATCTGGGCTGTGGCACCGGTTACTTCAGCCGGGCGTTGACTGCCCGCTTTCAACAGCCGGTCATCGGTCTGGATCTGGCCGAAGGTATGCTGCGCCACGCCCGCCAGCTCAGCCCGGCGCTGCCGGCCTGGGTGGCCGCCGATGCCGAAGCCCTGCCGCTGCGCAGTGACTCTCAGGATCTGATCTTTTCCAGCCTGGCCTTGCAATGGTGTCCCGACCTGTCGAAGGCGCTGGCCGAGGCCTGGCGCGTGCTGCGCCCCGGTGGTTGCCTGGCCTTCAACACGTTGCTGGAAGGCAGCCTGCACGAGTTGCGCAGTGCCTGGCGGGCGGTGGATGACTTTGTCCACGTCAATCGCTTCATGCCGCTGGACGAACTGCAGGCGGTGCTGGGTACGGCGGGCTTTGCCGACTGGCGCTGTGAGGTCGAGCAGCATGTGCTGTATTACCCGCGCCTGGGCGAGCTGACCCAGGAGTTGAAGTCCCTGGGTGCGCACAACGTCAACCCCGGCCGTCCCGGTGGGCTGACTGGCGCCGCGCGCCTGCGCCGATTGACTGCCGCCTATGAAGACTTCCGCACCGCCGACGGCCTGCCCGCCAGTTGGCAGGTGGCGCAGGTGCTGATGTTCAAAGCAACCGATAACTGATCCGGAGACCCCGCATGTCCCAGCGCTACTTCGTCACCGGTACCGATACCGAGATCGGCAAGACCACCATCGCAGCCGGCCTGCTGCATGCCGCACGGCTGCGCGGGCTGACTACCGCAGCGGTCAAACCGGTGGCCGCCGGCTGCGAAAGCACCGCTGCCGGCCTGCGTAACGATGATGCCCTGGCGCTGCAGGCCGAATGCGTGCCGCCGCTGGACTACGATCTGCTCAATCCGGTGGCGCTGGCCCCGCCGATCGCGCCACATATCGCCGCCCGGGAAGCGGGGCTGACACTGACTGCTGCGCAACTGGCCGCCGCCTGCAACAAGGTGTTCGAGCAGGGTGCGGACCTGACCCTGGTGGAAGGTGCCGGTGGTTGGCGCGTGCCATTGAATGACCGGCAGACCCTGGCCGATCTGGCGATCGAACTGAACATCCCGGTGATCCTGGTGGTGGGATTGCGCCTGGGCTGTATCAATCATGCCTTGCTGACTGCCGAGGCGATTGCCGCTGATGGCCTGCAACTGGCCGGCTGGGTCGCCAACCAGGTCGACCCGCAGATGGACCGCCAGCAGCACAATCTGCAGACCCTGCAGGCGCTGCTACCGGCCCCCTGCCTGGGTGTGGTGCCGCGCATCGAGCCGCTCGGTTCGGCGACGGTGGCCGCGCATCTGCAGCTTGATGCCCTGCTTGCACCGACCAGCGGCATGTCATCCTGAGGCATTCTGTGCTTGAATGGGCATATTGCCACTATATGAGTCTGCGCCATGGCCTCGCTTGATCTGTTGTCCTCCGGCTTCGACGCCGTGCGTCAGGGCCAGTACCGTGCCAATACCGCCGCGGCGGAAATCGCCCGTGCCGGTGCACCGGTCGGGCCGGCGGCGGCTGGCGCCATTCCGCTGCAACCGGCTACCGGACAACCGGCGGCCAGCACCCGGGTGGATAGCAACCGTCCGGTGAACCTGGCCAATAGCCTGGTGGAACTGCAGCAGGCCAGTCGGGACGTCGAGGCAGGTGCGGCGATCATCGATACCGCCGACGAGGTGCTGGGCAACCTGATCGATATTCGGGCCTGAGCAGTCCTTTCATCACATTCCCCATTATCTTCGGCGCCGGCTGCCATGCTGTTCACTTAAGCCCGTCATCCTTCTCCCCAATACAGAGCGATTAAAGTGCTAGTCGGCGGCGTGACGAAACCGCTAACCCCCGTGGCCATGTAACGGTAACTGCTTCGTTACCACCTTCCGCGTATCTGGCTCCCAACCCAGCTCCTGGGTCTTACTGCTACTCTCAGCAGTGCAATTCCCTGTTTTCCGTCCGCCGGGGCTTGACATTGACAGGGCTAAAACGTAAGTTTCAAACACGTGTTTGAATGGGCCGTCCGGCTCGTCGCCGTCCCGAATCCTGAAATAATCGTTGAGGTCAGTACCCATGCCAGAATACAAGGCTCCCCTGCGCGACATCCGTTTCGTACGCGACGAAGTACTGGGTTATGAAGAGCATTACAGCAGCCTGCCTGGATGCGAAGACGCCACTCCGGACATGATCAACGCCATCCTCGATGAGGGTGCCAAGTTCTGCGAGCAGGTGATTGCACCGCTGAACCGCGTCGGTGACACCGAGGGCTGTACCTGGAGCCCTGAGGGCGTGAAGACCCCGACCGGCTTCAAGGAAGCCTACGCACAGTTCGTCGAAGGCGGCTGGCCGAGCCTGTCGCTGGACCCGGAATACGGTGGTCAGGGTCTGCCTGACTCCCTGGGTCTGACCCTGAGCGAAATGGTTGGCCAGGCCAACTGGTCCTGGGGCATGTACCCGGGCCTGTCCCACGGCGCGATGAATACCATCGAAGCCCACGGCACTGAAGAGCAGAAGCAGGTTTACCTGACCAAGCTGATTTCCGGTCAGTGGACCGGCACCATGTGCCTGACCGAACCCCATTGCGGTACCGACCTGGGCATGCTGCGCACCAAGGCCGAGCCGGCTGAAGATGGCAGCTACCGCATTTCCGGTACCAAGATCTTCATTTCTTCCGGTGAGCACGACATGGCCGAGAACATCGTCCATATCGTTCTGGCGCGTCTGCCCGATGCCCCGGCTGGCACCAAGGGTATCTCCCTGTTCATCGTGCCCAAGGTTCTGCCGAACGCCGAGGGCGAGAACGGCGAGCGCAATGCCGTTACCTGTGGCTCGCTGGAGCACAAGATGGGTATCCATGGCAACGCCACCTGCGTGATGAACTTTGACGGCGCCACCGGCTTCCTGATCGGGCCGCCGAACAAGGGCCTGAACGCGATGTTCACCTTCATGAACACGGCGCGCCTGGGTACCGCTCTGCAGGGCCTGGCCCATGCTGAAGTGGCGTTCCAGGGTGGCATCAAGTACGCCCGCGAGCGTTTGCAGATGCGCGCGCTGAGCGGCCCGAAGGCACCGGAGAAGCCAGCTGACCCGATCATCGTGCATCCGGACGTGCGCCGCATGCTGCTGACCATGAAGGCTTTCGCCGAAGGCAACCGTGCCATGGTGTACTTCACTGCCAAGCAGGTAGACATCATCAAGCGCAGCCAGGATGAGGAACAGAAGAAGCTGGCCGACTCGCTGCTGGCCTTCCTGACGCCGATCGCCAAGGCGTTCATGACCGAGGTTGGTTTCGAGGCGGCTAACCACGGCGTGCAGATCTACGGTGGCCACGGTTTCATTTCCGAGTGGGGCATGGAGCAGAACGTACGCGATTCGCGCATTTCCATGCTGTATGAAGGTACCACGGGCATCCAGGCGCTGGACCTGCTGGGCCGCAAGGTGCTGATGACTCAGGGCGCTACCCTGCAGAACTTCACCAAGATCGTGCACAAGTTCTGCAAGGGCGCGGAAGGCAACGAGTCCATCCAGGAGTTCGTTGGCCCGCTGGCGACCCTGAACAAGGAATGGGCTGACCTGACCATGAAGATCGGCATGGCGGCGATGAAGGACCGTGAGATGGTCGGTGCCGCTTCGGTCGATTATCTGATGTACTCCGGCTACGTTTGCCTGGCCTACTTCTGGGCTGACATGGCTCGCGTCGCAGCGGAGAAACTGGCTGCCGGCACTGGGGACGAGGCCTTCTATAAGGCCAAGCTGCAGACTGCGCGCTTCTACTACCAGCGCATCCTGCCGCGCACCCGCACCCACGTTGAAGCCATGCTGTCCGGTTCCGCCAACCTGATGGAGATGGACGAAGAGAACTTCTCGCTGGGCTACTGATAGCTGGCGTTGAATGATCTGCAAGGCCGCTTCCGGTAACGGGAGCGGCTTTTTTATTTGGATTGTGGTGGTCTTGTGGTTACGCGCAGAACCGAATAGCCCCATCCAGACGCGCCGTGAATACATCCTTGTAGGCATCGTTGATGCCGTCCCTGGCATCAAACGGTCTGGCTGGGGCTATTCGGTTCTGCGCTAGTTCGATTTCGGAGTCGCTGGGGAAGCCGGCTCAATTGCCATCCCAGGCCAACCGCACCCCACTGAACTGCCACCGCGCCCACGCCGGAAAAAAGTTGCGATACGAAGCCCGGCTGTGCCCGGCGGGTGTGGCGATTGATCCGCCGCGCAGTACCATCTGGTTGATCATGAACTTGCCGTTGTACTCGCCGACCGCGCCGGCAGCGGGACGGAAGCCGGGGTAGGGCAGGTAGGCGCTGTTGCACCACTGCCAGGCCTCGTCGAACAGGCCGTGCAATGGTTGGTCCTGATTTGCTGCATGCTCCCATTCGGCCTCGGTGGGTAGACGCGCGCCGGCCCAGCGGGCGAAGGCGTCGGCTTCGTAGAAGCTGATGTGGCTGAGCGTTGCTTCGGGGGCCAGGGGTTGCAGGCCATGCAGGGTGAAGACATGCCAGCCGGTGTCGTCATGCTGCCAGTACAGCGGGGCCTGCCATTGTTCGCCGCAGACCTGGTCCCAGCCGTCGGATAGCCAGAGTTCGGGGCGTTGATAGCCGCCGTCGCGGATGAAGGCGAGGTACTCCCCGTTGGTCGCATTGCGGTTGGCCAGCTTGAAGGAATCGAGCCAGACGCGGTGGCGGGGGCCTTCATTGTCATAGCAGAAGCCATTGCCGGCATGGCCAATCTCGACCAGACCGCCTTCGAAGGCAAGCGCCCTGACCGTCAGGCCACCGTGAGTAGTCACTGCCTGATCCTTGCCGCTGTCGCGCCAGGCCGGGGCCAGCGGGTTGCGGGAGAAGTGATGTTTGAGGTCGGTAAGGATCAATTCCTGGTGCTGCTGTTCATGATGCAGACCCAGTTCCACCAGTTCCATCAACGCCTGGGGCAGGGTCGGGGAGGAGAGGGCGTCATGCATGTGCGCATCCACATGTCGGCGATAGGCGAAAACCTGTTCCAGCGAGGGCCGTGACAGCATGCCCCGTTCCGGTCGTGCATGACGCGGACCGATTCCGACGTAATAGGAGTTGAACAGCACCGCGAACGCGTCATCGAAGCGGGGTGGCGGTGTCGGCAGGGCGGACAGGATGAAGGTCTCGAAGAACCAGGTGGTATGCGCCAGGTGCCATTTGATCGGGCTGGCTTCGGCCATCGACTGCAGTTGGCAGTCCTCGGCGCTGAGTCCTTCGACCAGTTGCATGCTGTGGTCACGCACGTTGCGGTAATGCGAGTGCAGCAGGCTGGTTTCGGTCGGTGGCGGTTGCAGGGTCATGCCTGTGGCTCCGCGAGGAATACGCCGAACCAGTGGTGAGGATCGGTCCACAGCTGTTGCCGGCCGAAGCCGGCTTCGGCCAGCAGGGTGCTGAAGCCGGTGGTGGTGTATTTGTGGGAATACTCGGTAAGGATATGTTCGCCACGCTGAAATTGCCGTACCGCGGTGTTGCCCAGCCTCACGGTCTGCGGGCTGGTGGCTACCAGGCGCATTTCGATGCGGCAGTTGCGCGGGTCGTAGACGGCCTGGTGGCGGAATGCGGCTGCTGCGAAGTCCGCCGGTAGCAGTTGGTTGACTACTTCCAGCACATTCAGATTGAACGCGGCGGTGACGCCTTCGGTATCGTCGTAGGCGGCTTCGAGGATGTGGCTGGGTTTGACCAGGTCGACGCCGATCAGCAGCTGTCCGCGCTCGCCGCAGTGTCGGCGAATACCGCGTAGCAAACGCAGGGCATCGGTGCGGGCGAAATTACCGATCGACGAGCCGGGGTAGAAGAACACCGGCGGGCTGTGTGGGTCTTCGGCCAGCAGCCGGCTGATATCCAGGCGTTGGGTGAAGTCGCTGACCACGCCGACGCACTCCAGCTCCGGATGCCCGTCGGCGATGTCCGCCAGGCAGGATTGCAGAAAGTCTCCGGCGATGTCGATGCCGATCAGCCGGGCCGGGGTAATGCGCTCCAGCCAGCGGCGCGATTTGCTGCAGTCGCCACAGCCCAGATCGATCCATTGGGCATGGTTGGCCAATGCTGCGCTGATCTCGTCGGCGCATTGTTCGAAGATGGCCGCTTCGGTGCGGGTCGGGTAGTACTCGTCGAGCTGGCAGATACGGGTGAACAGTTCGCAGCCGCGATCATCGTAGAAGTATTTGGGATTGATGCAGGCCTGTGGTTGCAGCAGTCCATCGAGCAGTTGCTGATGCTCGTGACCCTGATCAGGCGTCAGCAGGTTTTCCAGACGGGGCAGGGGCGTGGCTATATTCACGGCGAATCCTGTGCTTGGGGTTCTTCTTGAACCTAGCACAGCCACTTGGGAACGCCATTTGCGGTGACGGAAGGATAGCCGGGCGGTAGTGATCCACCACCCGGCAGGGGGCGATTATTCAGCGTGGTCGGCGATTTCGCGAATCAGCTTGAACAGTTTGCGTGCAGCGGTCGGCGCCTTGTTTTCGGCGGCTTCCTTGCCCGCCTGGCGTACCAGTTGACGGATGATCTGCCGGTCGGCGTCGGGGTAGGCATCGATGAACGCCTGCTGTTCCTCCGGCTTGCCAGTGAGCAGGCGGTCGCGCCAGCGCTCCAGTTGATGGAAGTACTGGGCATGCACCTGGCTGCTGCTGTCGAGGCGGTCGACATAGGTCTGGATGGCATCGATATCCGGTTGTTCACGCACCAGCTTGCCGACGAAGCTGAGGTGGCGTTTCAATGCGCCACGGGCGGTGTGCCGGTGGGCTTCCTCCAGGGCAGCGCGCAGTTTGTCGGTCAGCTCCAGCTTCTCCAGCTGGGAGGGCTTGAGTTCGACCAGGCGGCGGCCCAGCTCCTGGAACGCCTGCATTTCGCGTTTGACCTGGCTTTTGCTCTTTTCGTCTTCCTGCTGGCCGTCGTCGTGTTCTTCTGGAAAATCTGTCATGGTTGCCGCCCGTGCGCCGGTTCTGTTCAATGCGCCATGATACCCGTTCACAGGGTGTCTGTCCGGGGTACAATGGCCATCTACGAGGAGATCACATGACCGAACAGCTTCCTGATCAGCAGTACGATGACCCCCAGGCCCTGTGCCGGATGCTCGAACAGCGAGTGGCCTTCATCCTTGACGAGGCGCGCCGCCAGGGCGCCTCGGCCTGCGAGGTGGCGGTCAGCCAGAACACCGGGTTGTCCGTTGGTGTGCGCCAGGGCGAGGTGGAAACGGTCGAACTCAACCGTGACCAGGGCTTCGGTATCACGTTGTACCTGGATCAGCGCAAGGGGTCGGCAAGCACCTCGGATACCTCCGATGAGGCGATCCGTTCGACCGTCGAGGCGGCGCTGGCGATTGCGCGCAACACCTCCCCCGATCCCTGTTCCGGCCTGGCCGATGCCGAGCTGATGGCGCGTGATCTTGTCGATCTGGATCTGTATCACCCCTGGCAGCTGGATGCCGAGGCCGCGATCGAGCGCGCCCTGGCCTGCGAGGCGGCGGCGCTGGCGATCGATCCGCGGCTGAGTAGCGACAGTGCCAATATCAGCAGTCAGCAGGGCTGCCGGGTATATGGCAACAGCCATGGTTTCATCGGTAGCTCGCTGGGCTCGCGGCATAGCGCGTCCGCGGTACTGATCGTCAGTACCGAAGAGGGCAAGCAGCGCGACTACTGGTATACAGTCGATCGCCGCGCTGACCGGCTGATGGGCTCCGAGGCGCTGGGCCGCAAGGCGGCGGAGCGGACCCTGGCGCGGGTTGGCGCCAGGCCGGTGAAGACCGCGCGGGTGCCGGTGCTCTTTGCCGCTGACCAGGCTGCCGGCCTGCTTGGTCATCTGATCGGCTCGATTTCCGGTGGTGCGGTGTACCGCCAGTCCACCTTCCTGCTGGATGCCATGGGCAGCCAGGTGTTTCCCGAGTGGGTCAGCATCGATGAACGCCCGCATCTGCCTCAGGCGCTGGGCAGCTCCGCTTTCGATGGCGATGGCCTGGCTACGCGGGAGCAGGCGTTCATCAACGCGGGCACCCTGCAAAGCTGGGTGTTGAGCACCTATTCCGGGCGACGGTTGAAGCTGCCGAGCACCGCCAATGCCGGCGGCGTGCACAACCTGCACATCAGCTCCAATGCTGGTGATCTGCAGGCATTGTTGCAGGAAATGGGTACCGGTCTGCTGGTCACCGAACTGATGGGGCAGGGCATCAACGGCGTGACCGGGGATTATTCCCGTGGTGCCGGTGGCTTCTGGGTGGAAAACGGTGTGATCAGCCATCCGGTACGGGAGGTGACCATCGCCGGCAACCTGCGGGAGATGTTCGGCAATCTGCGCTGCGTGGGTTCGGATATCGAGCGGCGTGGCAACTACCTCACCGGCAGCTGGCTGGTGGACGGCATGACCGTTGGTGGTGCCTGAGGCGTTCCAGGTTGTGCGCCATCATTCCCACCCCGTCGTCGCGCAGGCGCGCGACAACCCGAAAGGCCAGCCCAGGCTGAAGTGCCTTGCTCACCGCCGTCTGTTTCTCGGGGTATAGCGTCCCGGTCCGCGTTCGGGCGCTACGCCTACTGCCGGTGAGCTAGGGGGTGTCGTTCAGTTGACAGCTGGGGCTACTCGCCTTCGCCGAAATAATCGTTGATCAGGCAGACCAGCTCGTCCATGGCCTGTTCGGCATGATCGCCTTCGCAGGTGATGCATAGCTCGGTGCCCTTGCTCGCGGCCAGCATCATGACCTGCATGATGCTCTTGCCATCGACCATCCGCTGCTCATCGCCGCCGACCCACACGCTGCAACCATGCTGCTTGGCCACGCTGACGAACTTGGCCGCGGCGCGGGCATGCAGGCCGAGCTTGTTGATGATCTGGACGCGTTGGGTCAGATGGGTCATGGCAGGTCACGGTGACGAATGAGTAGGTTGGAGGAATGCACGCTCAATTCCCGGACCAGCCGTTCGGCGATATACACCGAGCGGTGATGACCGCCGGTACAGCCGATGCCGATGCTCATGTAGCTACGCTCGCCGGCGGCATAGCGTGGCAGCCACTTCTGCAGGAAATGATATATATCCTGGTACATGTCCTGCACATCGGGCTCGGCGTCCAGATAGTCGCGGATCTGCTGGTCCTTGCCGGAAAACGGCCGCAGGTCGGGCTTCCAGTAGGGGTTGGGCAGGCAGCGCACATCGAACACCAGGTCGGCATCCACCGGCACGCCACGCTTGAAACCGAACGACTGGATGAGAATGGACGGGCTGTTGCTCTGGCTGCTCAGCAGGCGCTGCTTGAGCAGGTCGCGCAGCTGGTACAGGGTCAGGTGGCTGGTATCGATTTTCAGGCTGGCCAGATCGATGATGGGTTCGAGCACTTTCAGCTCGGCGGCGATCGCTTCACCAAGGGACAGGTTGCCATCGGTCAGCGGATGCTTGCGGCGGGTTTCCGAGAAGCGCTTGATCAGCACCTCGTCGGTGGCGGCAAGAAACAGCACATCGCAGTGGATGCCCACGTCGCGCACCTGCTTGAGCAGCTCGGGAAAGCGTTGCAGATCGCTGGGCAGATTGCGCGCATCGATACTGATAGCTACCTTGGGCAGACTCAGGTCGGTATTGTTGGCCTGCCGTGCCAGCTCCGGGAGCAGGCCTGCCGGCAGGTTGTCTATACAGTAGAAGCCATTGTCTTCCAGAAGGTGCAGAGCGGTACTCTTGCCGGAGCCGGAACGTCCGCTGACGACCACCAGACGCATTATCGTCAGCCTCCGTTGCCAACCATGACCCGGTAAAGGGTCTCTGCATCCGGCGCCTGTCGTAGCGCCTCGCGCAAATCTTCCTGGTCAAGTTTCTCGGCCAGCATCTTGAGGATCTGCAGGTGCTGCTCGGTGGCCTCATGGGGCACCAGCAGAACGAAAATCAGATCAACGGGTTCACCGTCGAGGGAATCGAAATCGATCCTGCTGTCGAGTTGCAGCAGGGCGCCCACCGCCTCGGTGCATTGCTCCAGGCGACAGTGGGGAATGGCGATGCCATTGCCGAAGCCGGTCGAGCCGAGTTTTTCCCGGGCGATCAGGCTTTCGTAGATGGCATCGGAGTCCAGGTGGGTGTGCTGGGCGATCAGCTTGCCGATCAGTTCCAGCACACGTTTTTTTGAACCCCCCTGCACTGCCGTGAAGGTGAGCTGGGGGGAGAGTATTTGACTTATCTGCATGGTTCGCTGCTTGGGTCTTACCGGTCGTTGACGCCCTGTTGGCGGCCAATGTGTTTTTCTTTGTGCTTGATCAGCTGGCGATCCAGACGGTCGATCAGCAGGTCAATGGCGGCATACATATCGGTATGCTGCGCCTCGGCAACCAGGTCGTTGCCGGCGATGTGGAGTGTACCTTCGGCTTTTTGCTGCAGCTTGTCCACCTCCAGGGTGACCTGAGCGCTGATAATCTTGTCGAAGTGCCGCTCCAGGCGTGCCATTTTCTCGGTCACATAGTCGCGCAGGGCGTCTGTCACATCGAGTTGGAGACCAGTGATTTTCATTTGCATAAGATTTCTCCCGATTGGCTTGATGAACTGGGGTAGCTTGTCCAGCTACCCCCATGGTGCCACTTCTTATGTTCGTGTTCCTTGACCCAGGTCGCTTCAGACCAGTCGTTTCCGTTCGCTCGATGGCGCGATGTTGAGCGACTCGCGATATTTGGCGATGGTGCGCCGCGCCACGTGGATGCCTTGTTCCTCCAGTAAACCAGCGATCTTGCTGTCACTCAATGGTTTCTTCGGGTTTTCTGCCGCCACCAGTTTCTTGATCAGCGCGCGAATGGCGGTGGAGGAGAATTCCCCGCCCTCGCTGGTGCTGACATGGCTGGAGAAAAAGTACTTGAGCTCGAAGATGCCGCGTGGAGTGTGCATGTATTTCTGCGTGGTCACCCGGGAAATGGTCGATTCATGCATGCCTACCGCCTCGGCGATATCATGCAGAACCAGCGGCTTCATGGCTTCCTCGCCGTGCTCGAGAAAACCGCGCTGGTGCTCGACGATCTGCGTGGCCACCTTCATCAGCGTCTCGTTGCGGCTCTGCAGACTCTTGATGAACCAGCGCGCTTCCTGCAGGTGGTTGCGCAGATAGGTGTTGTCCTCGCTGCTGTCCGCGCGCTTGACCATCGACGCGTACTGGCTGTTGACCCTCACCCGTGGTGCGGCTTCCTGGTTCAGCTCGACGATCCAGCGGTTGTGGTCCCGCCGTACGATCACATCAGGGATCACGTACTCGGCCTCGCCGGAGGCGATTTCACCGCCGGGGCGCGGATTGAGCGTCTGGATCAGCGCGATGACTTCGCGCAGTTGGTCTTCCTTGAGCCGGGTGCGGCGCATCAACTGGGCGAAATCCCGACTGCCGAGCAGTTCCAGGTACTCCCGCACGATGCGCTTGGCCTGCTCCAGCATCGGTGTGCTGTCGGGCAACTGCTGCAGCTGCAGGTGCAGGCACTCGCTCAGGTTGCGCGCGCCGATCCCGACAGGTTCGAATTGCTGGATGCGATGCAGCACCATCTCGACCTCGTCCAGCTCCACGCCCAGCTCGGGATCGAGGGAGGCCTGGATGTCTTCCAGCGATTCTTCCAGGTAGCCGTCGGCATTGATGCCGTCGATCAGGGCAATGGCGATCTGGTGGTCGGTATCCGACAGCGGCAACAGGTTGAGTTGCCATTCCAGATGGCTCTGCAGGGTTTCGCCTGTGCTGGTGCGCGCAGTGAAGTCCCAGTCCTCATCATCACCGCTGCTGGGCAGGGAGCTGGCGGAGGTCTGGTAGATGTCTTCCCACTGGGTGTCGACCGGCAGTTCATTGGGAATCTGCTCGTTCCAGTTGCCTTCTTCCTCGCTGTGGCTGTGCTGGTCGATGACATCCAGCGCGGTGGGCTCGGGCAGGGCGGTGGAGGGCGCGTCTTCGTTGCCGCCAGCGGTCTCCGCCGAGCTGGAAGAAAAGTCATCCTCGCCATCGTCCGCTTCCAGCATCGGATTGGCTTCCAGCGCTTCCTGCACCTCCTGCTGGAGGTCGAGGCTGGACAACTGAAGCAGTCGGATGGCCTGCTGCAGCTGCGGTGTCATCGTCAGCTGCTGCCCCATCTTGAGGACGAGCGTTGGTTTCATAGTGTTGCGGTTTACCTTGTACGCTGTTTCAAGCCATTGATGATAAAAACAAAATCATGGCCAATTGCCCTCTAGCATGCCTTAAACCTGACGGTCTTTACAAACGGAAGGCATGACCCAGATACACCTCGCGAACCAACTGGTTGGCGAGCACTTCCTCGGCATCTCCTTCGGCAATGATGTGGCCATCGTTGACGATGTAGGCCTTGTCACAGATATCCAGGGTTTCACGGACGTTATGATCGGTAATCAGCACGCCGATGCCCTTGTCCTTGAGATGCTGGATGATCTGCTTGATATCGTTCACCGAGATCGGGTCGACGCCGGCGAACGGCTCGTCCAGCAGGATGAACTGCGGATCGGTGGCCAGTGCCCGGGCAATCTCCGCTCGCCGCCGCTCGCCGCCGGACAGGCTCATGCCCAGGTTGTCGCGCAGGTGATGAATGTGGAACTCGCGCAGCAGCGAGTCGAGTTTGCCTTCGCGGCCCTTGCGGTTCAGGTCCTTGCGGGTCTGCAGGATCGCCATGATGTTATCGGCCACACTGAGCTTGCGGAAGATCGAGGCTTCCTGCGGCAGGTAACCGATGCCCTGGCGCGCGCGGCCATGCATGGGCAGGCGGGTGACATCCTGCTCGTTGATCAGAATATTGCCGCGATCAGCCTTGACCAGGCCGACGATCATGTAGAAGCAGGTGGTCTTGCCGGCACCATTGGGGCCAAGCAGCCCGACGATCTCACCGCTGTTGATCGACAGCGAGACGTCCTCCACGACCTTGCGCGATTTGTAGGCCTTGGCCAGATGGCGTGCTTCAAGTTTCGTCATTGTTCGCCGGCTCGGTACGCTTGCGTGGCTGGATGATGATTTCGATGCGCTCGGCCGAGGCGTCATCGTCGTCGCTGGCGCGGCCGGCATCCACGACCTGGCGCTGGATGTCATAGCTGACGCGCTGGCCCTGGAAGGTGTTGCCAGCCTGTTCGAGAAACGCCTGGTCGATCAGCACCACACGCTCGACATCGGCGTGGTATTCGATGGTCAGCGCCCGGGCGTCTACCGGTTTGCTGCCCGCATCGGGCGTCTGGCGGTAGGTGGCCGGGGAGCCCTGGGCGACGATCTTGCTGACCTCGCCGGCCTGGTCGGTATTCAGCGTGACGCGGCTGCCGGTCAGGCGCATGCTGCCCTGGGTGATGATGACATTGCCGCTGTACACCGCGGTGTTGCGACGATCATCCAGGGTCGCGGAGTTGGCCTGGATGCGAATGGGCTGGCTGGCGTCATCAGGCAGCGCCGCCACCGGCGCGGCGGCACCGGCCAGCAGGGCAAGGCACAGAATTCTAAAGCGCTTCATGTTCGCCTCTTACGTTGGACAGCAGCTCGATGCGGCCGTCGTTGAAGTTAGCTTGCATACCGGTAGCCGTGGTCACGCCGCTTGCCTCGATTCTGACGCTACGGTCGGTTTCGGCATAATGGCGGCTGGGGAAGATGCTCAGCGCCGGGGTCGACAGTCGGCGGGCCGGCTGGCCGGCGAGCGGCTGCTCGATAACCACGTTCTGGCTCAGCTCGACGCGTTCCCCGTCGGCGCTGACTTCGCCATAGCGGGCACGCAGATTCCACGGCTGCTGCTCGCCCTCGCGGTAATACAGCAGTCTGGGTTCATCCAGTTCGGTGACGTCTTCGCCGACCTGGTGGGCGGCGCGCACGCTGGTCAGGTCATAGACCGGCTGGCCCTGCTCGTTGAGCTGGCGAATCCGTGGATTATCCATGAAGAAGTCGGGCTGCAGCGGGTCCTGCACCAATTGCGGGGTGAAGCTGGCCGGTCGGATGTTCCAGTAGCCCACCGCCAGCGCCAGCACGACCGCCAGCAGTACCAGCCCACCGGTCACCAGATAGCGCGGAATCTTCACAGGTAGGCCGCCTGCGCGGCGTCCAGGGTGCCCTGGGCGCGCATGATCAGTTCGCAGAACTCCCGTGCCGCGCCGGCTCCGCCGGTATTGCGGGTCACGCCGTGGGCATGCTCGCGGACGAAGCCGTCAGCGCTGGCCACCGCCATGCCCAGGCCGACGCGGCGCATGACCGGCAGGTCCGGCAGGTCGTCACCGAGGAAGGCGATCTCTTCCAGCTCCACTGGTACCTGCTGGCGCAGCTCGGCCAGTGCGGTAAGCTTGTCTTCACGGCCCTGGATCAAGTGCTGGATACCGAGGTTGGCAGCCCGGCGCTCCACCAGTGGCGAGTTGCGGCCACTGATGATTGCGGTCTGCACACCGGAGGCGATCAGCATCTTGATGCCGTGGCCGTCCAGGGTGTTGAACGACTTGAATTCGGTGCCGTCGGGCATGAAGTACAGGCGGCCATCGGTGAGCACACCATCCACGTCGAAGATCGCCAGGCGAATAGCGCGGGCGCGTTCCAGCAGTGTCAACTCAGGTTTCATACCACCCCCGCACGCAACAGGTCGTGCATGTTCAGGGCGCCGACCGGCAGGCCCTGCTCATCGACCACGAACAGGCCGCTGATCTTGCCGTCTTCCATTACCTTCAGCGCCTCGGCAGCCAGTACTCCCTGGCGCACGGTCTTGCAGCGCGGGGTCATGACCTGCTCGATGCGGGCACTGCGGATGTCGACGTCCTGATCCAGCGTACGGCGCAGGTCGCCGTCGGTGAAGATACCGGCCAGCACGCCCTGGCTGTCGGTGATGCCGGTCAGGCCGAGGCCTTTGCGGGTCATTTCCAGCAGAGCGTCACGCAGCGAAGTGTCCGGCGATACCAGCGGCATCTGCGCGCCGCTGTGCATGATGTCATCGACCAGCAGCAACAGGCGCCGACCAAGGCTGCCGCCGGGATGGGAAAAGGCGAAGTCCTCGGCGCTGAAGCCGCGGGCCTCGAGCAGTGCGATAGCCAGCGCATCGCCCATCACCAGCGCAGTGGTGGTGCTGGAGGTCGGCGCCAGGTTCAGCGGGCAGGCTTCCTGCTCGACACCGGTGTCCAGGTTGGCCACGGCGGCGCGGGCCAGGGTCGACTCGGGGTTGCCGGTAATGCTGATCAGCGGAATACCGAGGCGCTTGATCAGCGGCAGCAGGGTCACCACCTCGGCGGTGTTGCCCGAATTGGACAGGGCAATCACCACGTCCTGGCGGGTGATCATGCCCATGTCACCATGGCTGGCCTCGCCGGGATGAACGAAGAAGGCCGGCGAGCCGGTGCTGGCCAGGGTCGCGGCGATCTTGCGGCCAACATGGCCGGACTTGCCCATGCCGGTGACCACGATGCGTCCGGGGCATTCAATGAGCGTGGCGCAGGCGGTATCGAAATGCCCTTCGAGCCGGGTCAACAGGCTGTCGACGGCGTCACGTTCGAGACGAATGGTGCGCTGGGCTGAAGCTGTGTAATCGAATTCTGGCATGGTCTTTGATTTCTATAAGCAGTCAGCGCGGAGTATAGCGTTTTGTGACGCTCAACTCATCTGTGCTGTGTTGCAGAGTGAGTAACTCCTGGTTGGGGCTTGGTGCAGTTTGCACAGAGATCGGGAGGCTTCGAGCAGTCAAGCTCCAGCCGACCGTTTGACGACAGGGATGTCGTCAACGAGCTTACAGGGATGTACTTGCAGCGTGTCGGCTGGAGCTTGACTGCTCGAAGCCATGCGCGGACCTGTACAGATTAGAGCGGCGCAGGACTTCCAAACGAGTAAAGGCCGGCATTCTGAAAACAAATGAAAGGTGTCCAGCTTGGGCTACCTTCGCTGAACTGGTATATTAGCCCGTTCATTTTTCCGTCATTGCGCCGGTCAACAGTAAGGCCACCCATAACTATGCCCGAATCATCGGATTTCATCGTCGATCTGCAGCAGGTAACCTTCACCCGGGGTGAGCGGACTATCTTCAATAATGTAGACGTCCGGATTCCCCGCGGCAAGATTACCGGCATCATGGGGCCGTCCGGCTGTGGCAAGACCACCCTGTTGCGGTTGATCGGCGCGCAGCTGCGGCCCGACAGCGGCGCAATCCTGGTCAATGGCCAGAATATTCCCCAGCTTGGCCGCGAGGAGCTGTTCGCCGCACGCCAGCATATGGGCATGCTGTTCCAGAGCGGTGCGCTGTTCACCGACCTGGACGTATTCGAGAACGTTGCCTTCCCGCTGCGCGTGCATACCAAACTGCCGGAAGAGATGATCCGCGACATCGTCCTGCTCAAGCTGCAGGCCGTGGGGCTGCGTGGTGCCAGCAAGCTGATGCCCGACGAGTTGTCCGGTGGCATGAAGCGTCGCGTGGCGCTGGCCCGGGCCATTGCCCTGGACCCTGAACTGATGATGTATGACGAACCCTTCGTCGGCCAGGACCCGATTTCCATGGGGGTGCTGGTACGGTTGATCCGCCTGCTCAATGACGCGCTCGGACTGACCAGCATCGTGGTGTCCCATGACCTGGCGGAAACCGCCAGCATCGCCGATTACCTGTATGTGGTGGGTGACGGCCAGGTGCTCGGGCATGGCAAGCCGGATGACCTGATGAACTCCGATAACCCGCGCATCCGCCAGTTCATGCAGGGCGAGCCGGATGGCCCGGTGCCGTTCCACTTCCCGGCGACGGACTATGTGGATGATCTGTTGCAGAAGGAGCGCAAATAGTGAGCACGCTCGTGGATAGGGTGGCATCGCTGGGCCGGGTCGGCCTGGATGTGGTGGCCGCCATCGGCCGTTCCGGCATCTTCCTGTTTCAGGCGCTGGCGGGGCGTTCCCGTTACGGCAACGGTTTCAGCCTGCTGCTCAAGCAGCTGTATGCGGTGGGCGTGCTGTCGCTGGCGATCATCATCGTCTCCGGCGTCTTCATCGGCATGGTGCTGGCGCTGCAGGGCTACAACATCCTCAAGGACTACGGTTCCGAGCAGGCGGTCGGGCAGATGGTTGCGCTGACCTTGCTGCGCGAGCTGGGGCCGGTGGTCACCGGGCTGCTGTTCGCCGGCCGCGCCGGTTCCGCATTGACCGCCGAGATCGGCCTGATGAAGGCCACCGAGCAGCTGTCGAGCCTGGAGATGATCGGCGTCGACCCGCTCAAGTACGTGATCGCACCGCGCCTGTGGGCCGGCTTCATTTCCATGCCGCTGCTGTCGCTGATCTTCTGCGTGGTCGGTATCTGGGGTGGCGCCATGGTCGCGGTGGACTGGCTGGGCGTCTATTCCGGTTCCTACTGGTCCAATATGCAGAACTCGGTGCTGTTCGGCGCCGATGTGCTCAATGGCCTGATCAAGGCCGTGGTCTTCGCCATTGTGGTTACCTGGATCGCGGTCTTCCAGGGGTACGATTGCGAGCCGACGTCCGAAGGCATCAGCCGGGCCACCACCCGCACTGTTGTCTATGCCTCCCTGGCCATCCTGGGCCTGGATTTCATTCTCACCGCTTTGATGTTTTGATCTGCCAAGGAAACTGCCATGCGCACCCGTAAACTGGAACTGACTGTAGGCCTGTTC
>Ga0172382_10002385_pt1 | contig 31607 bp, 31 predicted proteins | sample Leawel138RmetaG_FD_122245 | JGI IMG/M metagenome (GOLD analysis project Ga0172382, IMG submission 122245) | Leachate microbial communities from a municipal landfill in Southern Ontario, Canada - Leachate well 138R metaG | ecosystem: Engineered > Solid waste > Landfill > Unclassified | place...
CCCGCGGCGACGCCTGCGCCGGAAGCTCCCGCCCAGCCCGAGGCCGCTGCTGCGGCACCGGCCAAGCCGGAGCCCGAGGTCAAGGGCCTGGGTATCGCTGCGGGTGCGCGCAGGCCCGGCGCCAAGAAGGCACCCGCCGCCCCCGCGGCGGAGAGCACCTCAGCCCCGGCGGAAAGCGCCCCCGCACCTGCGGAAAGCGCCCCCGCGCCTGCGGCCACGCCCGAACCCGAGCCCGCGCCCGAGGCGCCGTCATCGAGCGCTTCGGACAACGGCGGCACCCGCGTCGTGGGTGACGAACCGCCGGTGAAGGGTCTGGGCATCGCCAAGGGTGCCCGCCGCCCCGGCAAGCGGTAAATCAGTCGCATCGAGAGTGCGTCCAGGGTCGTTGTGATCGCCCGTCAACGACCCTGGGCGCACTCTCGATTCATATTTCGCTGGACGACGGTGCGATCATGAGTCTCGTGAGTACCCATCAGGCGCATTGGCACACCGGAAGTGGCCAGCATGCGCGCCAGCGTGAGTTCACGCAGTCGAGCAAGCTGCAGGACGTCCTGTACGAGATCCGCGGCCCCATCCACGAACACGCCTCCCGCCTGGAGGCCGAGGGCCACCGCATCTTCAAGCTCAACATCGGCAACCCCGCGCCGTTCGGCTTCGAGGCGCCCGACGTGATCATGCGCGACATCATCGCGGCGCTGCCCTACGCGCAGGGGTACTCGGATTCCAAGGGCATCGTCAGCGCACGGCGCGCCGTGTTCACCCGGTACGAGCTCGTCGAGGGATTCCCCAAGTTCGACATCGACGACGTCTTCCTCGGCAACGGTGTCTCCGAGCTCATCACGATGACGCTGCAGGCGCTGCTCGACAACGGTGACCAGGTGCTCATCCCGGCCCCGGACTACCCGCTGTGGACCGCGTCGACCGCGCTGGCCGGCGGCACGCCGGTGCACTACCTGTGCGACGAGACGCAGGGCTGGAACCCCGACATTGCGGACCTGGAGTCGAAGATCACCGAGCGCACCAAGGCGCTGGTGGTGATCAACCCGAACAATCCGACCGGCGCGGTGTACAGCCGCGAGACCCTCGAGCAGATGGTCGAACTCGCGCGCAAGCATCAGCTGCTGCTGCTGGCCGACGAGATCTACGACAAGATCCTCTACGACGACGCCAAGCACATCAGCCTGGCCACGCTGGCCCCGGATCTGCTCACCCTCACGTTCAACGGGTTGTCGAAGGCCTATCGCGTTGCGGGTTACCGCTCCGGCTGGCTGGTGATCACGGGCCCCAAGGAGCACGCCGCCAGTTTCATCGAGGGCATCAACCTGCTGGCCAATATGCGGCTGTGCCCGAATGTGCCTGCCCAGCATGCGATTCAGGTGGCTCTGGGCGGTCATCAGAGCATCGACGATCTGGTGCTGCCGGGTGGCCGGCTGCTCGAGCAGCGTGACGTCGCCTGGGAGAAGCTCAACGAGATTCCCGGGGTGTCCTGCGTCAAGCCCAAGGGTGCGTTATACGCGTTCCCGCGGCTGGACCCGGAGGTCTACGACGTAGAAGACGACGAGCAGCTTGTGCTCGACCTGTTGCTGCAGGAGAAGATCCTGCTCACCCAGGGCACCGGATTCAATTGGCCCACACCGGATCACCTCCGCATCGTGACGCTGCCCTGGTCGCGTGACCTGGCCGCCGCCATCGAAAGGCTCGGCAACTTCCTGGTCAGCTACCGGCAGCAATGAGGAGGCCGCGCGCAGACAGAGCCGATGCGCGCGAGCCGTTGTGCCAGTTGTTCTGGAAGTTGATTCGGTCGCGCAACGGACCTCGGTGGCGTTCGAAGTCGTTGCCCGACCTCTCAAACCCCCGTTCCGACAGGAACGCGTCGACCGCCCCGGACAGCATCGCCTCGAACGAACGTCTCAGCCGCGCCCGCTCGACCTCCCTTTTGATCATTGACTCAGGCTAAAGCCGGCCCTCGACCCGTCCACGCGGCAATTTCCTAGGCTGGGCGGGTGACGCACACGCACTCTCATTCGCACTCGCTGAACGGGCCGTCACCGCTGGGACCCCTGGCGGCCAGGATCGTGGTCGGTCTGCTGGTCGCGATCGGGGTCGCGACGCTGATCGGCGCCGCCCTGCTGTGGCCCAGCGACGGGAAGGCCGACATCCCGCTGCCTTTCCAGAACGCCGCGGGCGGCGCGGTGACCACCGAATCCGGACACGTGCTGTCCAGCAGCGCGGCGGTGTGCGGGAGCCCGTCGGTGGGCGCGGTGCTGACGTCGGCACCGGTACCCGCCGAGGGTGAGGGCGCCGCCTGTGTGCAGGCGCTGGTGGCCATCGACTCCGGGCCGAATCAGGGCGCCAACACACTGCTGGAGTTCAGCGGCGGTCCGGGCCAGCCGAGCCTGGCCGTGGGCGACGACATCCGGGTGAGCCGGCAGGTCGATGACGTCGGGTCCACCACGTACGCGTTCTACGACTTCGAGCGCGCCTGGCCGCTGACGGTGTTGGCGGCGGTGTTCGCGATCGTCATCGTGGCGGTCGCCCGGTGGCGGGGGCTGCGTGCGCTGGTCGGCATCGTGATCGCGTTCGGTGTGCTCGTGGTGTTCCTGCTGCCCGCACTGCGCGACGGGGCGCCGGCGGTTCCGGTGTCGCTGGTGGCCTCGGCGGCGATTCTGTACGCGGTGATCTACCTGGCGCACGGGGTGAGCCTGCGCACCAGCGCCGCCCTGCTCGGGACGCTGGCCTCGCTGCTGTTGGCCGCCGTGTTGTCCTGGGCGGCAATCGAACTGGCGCATCTAACCGGGCTGTCCGAAGATCAGAACAACACCGTGGCGGCATACCTGGGCAATGTGTCGATCACCGGCCTGCTGCTGGCCGGCTTCATCATCGGGTCGCTGGGTGTGCTCAACGACGTCACCGTGACGCAGGCGTCGACCGCGTTCGAACTGGCCGCGCTCGGCGACGGCGCCTCACGCCGGGCGGTCTTCGTCGGCGCGATGCGGGTCGGCCGCGACCACATCGCCTCCACGGTCTACACGCTGGTGCTCGCCTACGCGGGCAGCGCACTGCCGCTGCTGCTGCTGTTCAGCGTCGCGAACCGCTCCCTCGGTGACGTGCTGACCAGCGAGAGCGTGGCCATCGAGATCGCGCGCTCGGCGGTCGGCGGCATCGCGCTGGCGTTGTCGGTGCCGCTGACCACCGGCATCGCGGTGTTGCTGGCGACGCCGCGGCACACCTCGCACTGAGTCAGGCGGCGTCGACCGCCGCCATGCGGGCCCGGCACGACTGCACGAAGCCGTCCAGGATGCCGTGCGAGTGCCGGCAGGTGGCCCAGTTCACCTCGGGGTGCCATTGCACGGCGGTAAACGGACGCTCCGGGGCCTCGAAGGCCTCCACAAGACCGTCGGGGGCGTGCGCGACGGCGGTGAACCCGGCAGCGAGCGTGCGCACGCCCTGGTGGTGCTGGCTGTTGACGGGCATCCGCGGACCGGCCTGCGACCACTCCGCGATGCGGCTGCCCGGGACGAGTTCGACGTCGTGGGCGGTCTCGACGAGTGCTTCCTCACCGAGGCGGTGCTTGACCGCGGACGGGAAGTCGCGGGGTAGGTCCGCATAGAGCGCGCCGCCGCGGGCAGCGGTGACGAGCTGGGCTCCCCGGCAGATCGCCAGGGTGGGGATGCCGAGGTTCCATGCCGCCTCGAAGGCCGCGATCTCGTTGTGGTCGCGCACCGGATTCACCCCCGCCAGGGTGGGATCCCCCGGGTCGCCTCCCCAGCGGGTCGGGTCGACGTCACCGCCGCCGCTGATGACCAGACCGTCGAGGCGCCTGACGGTGTCGCCGATGTCGAGGACGGTACTGCCGCACTCGATGGCCATCGGTATCGCGCCGACGGTTTGCAGGCCGTCGAACATCTTGCGCCAGTGCAGCATCCAGTCGAGCTCACGTGCGTTGAGCGTGACGGCGATGAGTGGTTTCGCGGTCATGGACCTTTCCCCGTTCGGGCCTCGTCAGGTGAGTCGGACTGCGATCCTGCGCAGCAGCTTGGTGGCCAGGATGTACGGCGTGGCTCCGAAGGGCCACTGCGACACGACCTTGCCGGTACCCGCGCGGAAGTAGTTGCTTGTCCTGGCCCACACCGTCTTGGCGAGCTGGGCCTGTAGCCAGTCGTTGTAGATCACGAACGCCGACCGGCGCACGTCGATCACGCGGTGACCTGTCTTGGCCGCACGCTTGATCAGCGACGCGGCGAAATCGGCCTGAGCCTCGTAGAAGTGCACAAGCGGCACCGAGTTGGTGTTGGGCCCGTACATGATGAAGAAGTTCGGGAAGCCGGGCACCATCATTCCGAGGAACGCTTCGGGCTCCCCCTGCCAGGCGCTGTGCAGTTCCCGGCCGCCCTGGCCGTACACCTGGTAGTTGCCCAGGTAGTTCGCGGCGTCGAACCCGGTGGCGAGCACGATGACATCGAGGTCGTGCTCGTCGCCGTTGGCATCGACGGCGCCGGTGCGGGTCAGACCCTTGAGCGCATGCGGGACGAGGGTGACCTTGGGGCTGCGCAGCGACGCGTAGTAGGTGTCGCTGCACACCGTCCGCTTGCCCTCGAAAGCGAATGTGGGGGTGACCTTTTCGAGTAGGTCCGGGCGGCCGGCCAGTTCCCGTCGCATGAACTCCAGCGAGGCCTGGTGGCGCCGTCGGTTGAACCGTCCGGTGCTGCGGGCGTGGCTGGACCGCAGCTGCCTGCGGTCGTAGTCGAAGTACAGCGCCCACCGGCGCCAGGCGTAGACCGGGCGCAGCTTGTTGAGCCGGCGCTCCAGCGGTGTGAAGGCGCGGCTGTGCTTCGGCACGATCCAGTTCGGTTCGAGCTGGAAGATCGTCACGTCGCCGGCGACCTTCTCGGCCTCGGTCACCACCTGGACGGCCGAGGAACCCGTCCCGACGACTCCGACGGACTTGCCGGTGAGGTCGAGGCCGTCGATCCACGCCGAGGTGTGGCACATCGCGCCCTGGAAGTCGTTGTCCTCGCGGGCGAACGGCGGTACCAGCGGAATGTTGAGGAAGCCCACCGCGCTGATCACGGCGGTGAACTCACCATGGTCGGCGCCGGAGGAGGTCGTCACGGTGTGGGTCTGCTTCTCGTCGGACCAGCGGACGTCGACGACCTTCTCGTTGAACCTGATCCGCCGCGGCAGGTCCCAGTCGTAGGCCACCCGCTCCAGGTACTCCTGCAGCTCCTGCCAGCCCACATGGGTGCGCGTCCAGTCGCTGCGCGCGTACGAGAACGAGTACACATGTGACTCGAGGTCCACCTCCGCGCCCGGGTAGCGGTTGAACCACCAGGTACCGCCGATGCCTTCGGACTGCTCGAAGATGACGAAATCCTCGATACCCCTCTGGCGCAATGCAATAGCAGCGGCCAGGCCGCTGAACCCAGCGCCGATGATCGCCACGCGTTGGGCGTGGCCGGTTGGGGTCGTCAATGCGGTCTCCTCGCTCGTGCCCGAACGGGCGGAACAGTCTTTAAAAGATTTATAGGTTCAGTATTTAGACCTTTAAGGCCTCTGTCAATAGCCTCGGCGCTCGCGCGGGGTTTACACGGTCTGCGCGATCCAGCCGCCGTCGACGACCAGGTCGGTCGCCGTGATGAACGACGCCTCGTCCGAGAGCAGGAACCTGATGGCGTTGGCGATGTCGACCGGAAACCCCATCCGGCCCAGAGGTGTTCGCTGCTCCATGTTGGTGCGACGGGCCGGGTTCTCCAGGTAGAGCGGTTCGATCATCGGGGTGAGGATGGCGCCGGGACACACGGTGTTGGCCCGGATGCCCTCTGGCGCGAGCTGCAGCGCCAGGCTGCGGGTCAGCGAGACCACCGCGGCCTTGCTCACCTGATAGGCGTCCAGCGGCGAATCCATGTTGCGCAGCCCGGCGATGCTGGCGACGTTGACGATGCTCTTGCCCTGACCGGCCCTCAGATAGGGCACCGCGGCGACGGTGAGCCGGCGCATCCCGTGCAGATTGACCCCGAGCGTCAACTCCCACACCGATTCGCTGACGTCCAGAGTGGACCCGTCACGGTCGAACAGCGCCACACCGGCGGCGTTCACCAGATAGTCCAGGGCACCCCCCGGGATCAACGACAACAGCGTCTGCGGGTCACCGGTCAGCAGGTCGAACGACACGTAGTCGACGTCAGCGGCGAGCGCCGGGATGGTCTCGGCGACGTCGGTGGCGATCACGTGCACACCGTCTGCGGCCAACCGTGCCACCGTCGCGGCGCCGATCCCGCCGCCGGCGCCGGTCACCAACGCGGTGCGGGTCATCGGTCGACGACCGCGAGCGCCTCGGACAGCTGCTTACCGGCGAAGGTCATCGCCTCGGTCGCTGTCGGGAACACCTCGTCGAGGCCGAAGAACCCATGCACCATGCCAGGCGTCAGGTGCGTCGCCGTCGGCACGCCTGCGGCCTCGAGGGCCTTGGCGTAGAGCTCGCCCTGCGGGCGGATCGGGTCGCATTCGGCGAGGATCACCGTGGCGGCGGGCACACCGGTCAGGTCTGCGCCGAGGATGCTCACCCGCGGGTCGGTGGCGGCTTCCGGGCTGGGCAGGTAATTGTCCTGGTGCCACTGCATCTCGTCGCGTTCGAGCATGACGCCCTGGTACTCGTCGTCGAAGCCGATCTCCAGGTCGGTGGTGGTGACCGGGTACACCAGCAGTTGATGGCGCAGGGCCGGGGCGCCGGTGTCGCGGACGTGCAGCGCGACGGCACCGGCGAGGTTGCCCCCGGCACTGTCGCCGGCGACCGCGAGTCGGGTGGTGTCCACCCCCAGGCCCGAGGCGGGACCGGCGGCCCAGATCAGGGCGTCGACGGCGTCGTCGACCGCCGTCGGGAAGCGCGACTCCGGGCCGCGGCGGTAGCCGACGGAGAGCACCGCGCTTCCCGAGGCGTTGGCCAGCAGGCGCGTCGCCACGTCGTGGGAGTCGATGCTGCCGAGCAGCCAACCGCCGCCGTGGTAGTACACCGTCAGCGGCAACGCAGCGGCCTCCTCGGCGGGCAGGTACAGCCTGCCCGGGATGGTCTGGCCGTCGCGGGTCGGGATCTCGACGTCGGTGACGCGGTGGATCTGCGGTTTCGCCAACGCCCCGAAGGTGTCTTCGAAGTTCTGCCGGGCGGTCGGCACCGGCAGGAGATGGGCGTTGGGGCGCCCGGACTTCTTGGCGTCGTCGAGCATCTTCTGGGCGATGGGGTCGATCGGCATCGGGTACTCCTGTGAAAGCTGTGACGGGGGAATGAAAAAGGGGTGGGAGCCGAGGGTCAGACGCGTTCGTAGTAGCGGCACTTCTCCCAGTCGGTGACGGTGTGCGAGTCGAACGCGACGAGCTCGCTGTGCGACGACGCCAGCAGGTGGTCGAACACCTCGTCGCCGAATGCCGTGCGGGCCATCTTGCACTCGGCGAACAGGCGCAGCGCTTCGTGCATCGACGTCGGGACGATCGGCACGTCCTGCCCGTTCCAGGCGTTGCCGTCGAAGATGCCGGGCGCGGGCAGCTCGTGTTCGATACCGGCGAGGCCGGCCGCGATGGTGGCCGAGTAGGCGTAGTACGGGTTGACGTCACCGCCCGGGATGCGGTTCTCCACCCGGAATGACGGCCCGCCGCCCACCAGCCGGAAGGCACAGGAGCGGTTGTCGTTTCCGAGTGCGATGGCGGTGCCCGCGAACTGGTCGGGCTGAAAGCGCTTGTAGGAGTTCACTGTCGGAGCGAACAGCAGCGCGATGTCGGTGGCGTGGGTGAGCTGGCCCGCGACGAAGGAGCCGAACGTCGCGGACATGCCGCCGCCGGGCTCGGTGGACCAGCTCAGCGGTTCGCCGTCGGTGGACCACATGCTGACGTGCAGGTGGCAGGACGAGCCGACGTCGTCGATCTTCGGTTTCGCCATGAACGTGACCGTGAGGTCCGCCGTGTGCGCGAGCTGTTTGACCCCGTACTTGAAGAGCACGTGCCGGTCTGCCATTTCCAGGGTGTCGCAGTAGTCGAGGGTGACCTCCTGCTGCCCGAGACCCCACTCCGGCTTCGAGGACTCGATGGAGACGCCGAACCCCGGCATCTGGTTGCGGATCCGTTCGATGAACCAGTCGTCGCGGCTGGATTGGATCATCTGGTAGTCGGATCGGTAGTCCGACAACATCTTCAGGTCCTGGTAGCCCAGCTCCCACGCCTGCCGCGGCGGAGTGGCGGACAGGAAGAACTCCAGCTCCGAAGCGAACTTGAACGTCAGCCCCTGCTGCCGCGCGCGCTCGATCTGGCGCCGCAGGATGGTGCGCGGCGCCACCGACAGCATTGTGTCGGAGTGGGATTCGTAGGCATCGCAGATGACCAGGGCGACGTTGGGCTCCCACGGCACCCGCCGCAGCGTCGTCAGATCGGGGATCAGACGGATGTCGGCCCAACCGTTGGCGGCGTTGGACACCGGCAGGTCCAGCGGATTCATCTCCAGGTCGACCGCGAAGATGAAGCTGCTGGCGTTGATTCCGGCGCCGCTGAGGCCCAGCGACCTGAAGGCCGGCACGGTCAGTCGCTTTCCGACGAGGCGACCGTACGGGTCGGGGGTGGCGCACACGACCGTGTTGATCTCGCCGGCGGCGGCCAGCTTCTCGAACTGGTCGAGGTCGAGGCGGGTGGATTCATCGTTCATTGGTGCTCCAGGTGACGGGTGAGTTCCCATGACGTGATGGTGGTTTTCAGCCACTGCGCATAGCGCTGGGCTTCGGCGCGGCGGGTGGCGGCGAACGACGCGCAGAACGCCTTGCCGACCAGGTCGGGCAGCCACGGCGAGTTCTCGAAGGCGTCGATCGCAGCGGTCAGGTCACCGGGCAGCGGGGCGGGGACGGCGTCGCTTCCCGGCAGCGTGAGATTCTCCTGCAGGCCGAGGAATCCGGCAGCCAGCAGTGCGGTCGCCACCAGGTAGGGGCTGGCGTCGGCGCCGGGCCTGCGATGCTCCACCCGGGCGGATTTCGCGTCGTTGAGGATCAGCCGGCATGCGGTGCTGCGGTCGTCGTGCCCGTAGGTCGCGTGCACCGGGGTGAACATCTCCGGATCGATGCGCTTGAAGGAGTTCACGTACGGGTTGAGCATGGCCGTGGTGTCTGCCATGCCGGCGAGCAGGCCGGCCAGATAGTGGCCGGCTTCGACGGAGAGCCGGCCGTGATCGTCGGCGAAGATGTTCTTGCCGTTGCGATTCAGACTGGAGTGCACGTGGCCGCCGGCCCCGGACTTGTCACCGAACGGTTTGGCCATGAAGCTCGCATGCAGGCCGCGTTCGGCGCACAGGTCGCGCAGATACTGCCGGGCGCGCACCGCGGCGTCGGCGGCCTGACAGGCCGGGGCGGGCGCCATGGTGAATTCGAAGAACCCGGGGCCCAGTTCGGTGTGGAACATCTCGATCTCGATGCCCACTGCGTGCATGCGGTTGATGAATTCTGTTGCCAAGCTCTGTGATTCAGCGATCCTGGAGAGGCTGTACGCGTTCTCGGTGGAGCCGAGCGGCCGACGCGGGTCCTCCCGGTCCTGGAACAGCCAGAACTCGTACTCGAAGCCGAGGACGGGTTCCAGATCGAGTTCGGCGTACCGGTCGACGAGGGAGCGCAGGCTGTTGCGTGGCGACATTGCCAGGGGTGCCCCGTCGGCTCCGACCATGTCCGCGATGACGGCGTCGGTGCCGGGCCGCCAGGGCAGCGCGACGCGCGTGGACTGGTCGGGTACCAGCCTGGCGTCGGGATATCCGTTGCCTGCGTTGCTGACCGGGGTGTCGCTGACTTCGTCGACGACCGACAGCCCGTAGAGGATGGTGCAGAACGCCAGCCGGGTCGGGTCGACCGTCTTCTCGGTGCGGACCAACTTGCCGCGGATGCCCAGGTCGTAGTCGGGCACCTCGAGTTGGGTCATCGGTACTGTCATTTCACGTCCCCTCGTCGGGTCGGCCTACGGTCTGGACTGCGTCCGACGCGCTCGTACACGTGGTCGGGTACGTCCGCCGGATCGCGGTACACCCACCAGGTGCACTCGGTCACCGGATTGTCCGCGTTCCAGGTCGGCGCGTCGATCACGCGGGTGGGGTAGCCCAGCCGGTCGATCGGCATCACTTCGTTGAGCTGACAGCAGTGCACGCAGTAGCTGCAGATGCCGACGGTGTTCCACGCCCAGTCGTGCGGGGCGGTGGTGACCGCGAAGCCGAACGGCGCCCCGGCGCGGGGAGTGCCGTCGGTGATGCGGGCGTCGAGGCTTCGTCCGCCGGATCCGCACGGCGCGAAGCGGAATCCGATGCGGGTGGGTTCGTCGATGATCTCCATGTCGCCCTGCCGGCCGGTACCTGTGAGGTGGGCGTGGAATCCGTCGACGATAGCGACCATGAGCTGGTGTGCGGAGGCCTCCCACGGTTGGTTGCTCAGCGCATAGCGTTGCTCGTGCACGTCGTACCAGTCGGCCATCAGCGCGTCCCAGAGTTCGCCGAGGCTGTGCTCGCCGACGGTGCTGACGGCGATGTCGATCAGGCCGCTGACGCGGTCGACGGCACGGTCGTGCACGCCCTGCCATACGGCACGGGCCGTTTCGACGGCCGCGGCGGCGTCCGGCAGTTGCGCACGGCACGCGAGCGCAGCTCGGTCGACGGCTGCGACGAACTGCGGCCATTCCGCCTCGATACCCGCCATCGCGCGCTCGCCGATCATGACGGTCAGGCGAGCAGTGGCGGCATCGACGAGATCGGCTGTCACACCGCGTGATTCGATCCACCTGCGGGTCGACACCGGCCAGCGCTCGTACACGTCGCGCAGTTCTTCGGCCTCGACGACCGCGATCTCCACCAGCGCCGCGGCGGCGTCCCAGTCGCCGGCCACGAGGTGTTCGGTGGCGACGCGGAAGGTGCCCTTGGCCAATTCGTCCCAGCTTCCGGCCCGTGCCGGACGTCCCAGCGACGGCTCGTAGGCGACGACCGTGGCGGTGGGGTTTGTCTCGGTCATGTCAGCTGGAAACCTCCGTCGACGCGCAGGTCGCTGCCGGTGATGTAGCCGGCCTGGTCGCTGAGCAGGAACGCGACCGCATTGGCGATATCGGCCGGTTCGGCGAAGCAGCCCGCCGGCACCCGGGGGGCGAGTGCCGGCGGGAGATCGGTGGTGTCGCCGTGGGCGGCGGCCATCGGCGTGGCGACGAACCCCGGCGAGACACTGTTGACCCGCACTCCGTCGGCGGCGAGCGCACGCGCCGCGGTCTGCGTCAGCATCTGCAACCCGGCCTTGGACGCCGCGTACTGCGGCGTCGGGTCGGGGTTCGACAGCGCGATGACGCGGGCGGCTTCGATCGAGGTGATGTTGACGACGGCGGCCGGGGATGCGTTGCGCAGGAACGGGCTCAACGCGTCGATGGTGTTGTACGCCCCCACCAGGTTGATGTCCAGGCACCGCATCCACATCTCACGCCCGACGCCGGCGAACCCGGTATTGTCCAGCACCCCAGCGCAATTCACCAGATAGGCGAGGTTCTCGGGGGCGGAGCCGGCCTCGGTCAACCGCGCGGTGAGGTCGGGGTCGCGGACGTCGACTGCGACCCCGGGCTGCAGATGCGCGGGATGGTCGGGATCCGGTTCGGGCGCGCGCAGGTCCACCCCGATGGTGCGGACTCCCGCCGAGACGAGCGTGCGTGCGATCGCCGCGCCGATTCCCGACGCGGCGCCGGTGACCAGGGCATCACCTCCGCTGAAGGTCAGCGGCAGGCCGGGAGGAGGCACGGCCGCGCTCATCGCGCGCCGAAGCGGCGGTCGTGTTCGGCGAGTGCGTCGGCGAAGCACTCCCGAGGAGCGCGGATGACACCGGCGCCGATCTGCCCGCCGTCACGGCCGGCCAGACCGACGTCCATCACCGGCAGCACGCCGGTCTGGAGAACCTTGCGGGCGTCGATGCCGGTCGGGGTGCCGCGGAAGCCGAACTGCGGGATGCGGTAGGTGCTGTTCTCGCCGTGGGTGATCGAGTACATCTCCAGGTTGCGCTCGATCATCACCTCGGGGGATCCGCCCTGATACTCCTGCAGGGACAGGGCGCACGCCTGCGCGAACCCGCCCAGGCCGACGGTTTCGGTGATGGGCGACTCGCCACCCATCCAGGTGATCTCGTCCTCGGTGTGGCCGGCGAACAGCTTGCCCTGGTGGATCGGGGGTGGCCCCTCGAACCAGGTATCGCCGAGCCCGGCGAGCTTGACCGCGAAGCCGCGGCAGCTGAACGCCATCGCCGAGATCAGGGTCGAGCCCGGCACCACCATGGCGTCGGCAGACGCCTTGGCCGCGGCCATCGACAGTCGCAGGAAGAAATAGTCGTTCTCAGCGAGGTGGAGCATCGTCTCGCGGACGCCGGGCACGCGATCGTCGCACATGTCGAGGATAGCGGGCATGATCTCGCGGTTGAACAGGATCGATGCCGCGGCATTGCGGCTGTGCACCTCGTCGCCCATCCGCAGCGCCCTGGCGATGAGCGGCTTGAGGGCGATCCCGCCGCGGCGGCGGATCGCCTCCCCGACCACGGGTGCCAGCACGGTGTTGACGTGCAGCAGCCGCTCGTGGACGCCCTCGTCGTAGCAGCCGTAGTTGAGCCGGCGCGGTTCCTTGCCTTCGTAGAAGTTGCAGAAGCCACGGTTGCCGTGAGTCCGGTTCTCCACCACGAACACCGGCATGGAGGCGGTGTAGATGCCCGCCAGCGATCCGACCGCGGCGTGGTCCTGGCAGGCCCCGACCTCGATGCGCCCGGAGTCGAATCCGGCGATGGCGTCGTCGCGGCTGTCTGCCAGCCCCTCGAACAGTGCGCCGCCGATCAGCGCCTCCCGCTGTCCGCCGGTGTAATCCGGCCAGGCCATCGGCGCGCCGGAGGTCAGCACCAGGTTGTCGCGGTAACCGGGCAGCACGTCGCGGGCCGGGGCGACGTCCACCACCCACGGGTCCGCGGCGTCGAGGCGCTCGAACGCCGTGGCATTCGCCTCGTCCACCGAGGTGAAGCCGGCGGCGGGATCGATGCCGAGATCGGTGACGCTCACCATGCGACCACACCGCCGTCCACCAGCAGGGTCTGCGCGGTGATGAATGATGCGCGCGGCGACAGCAGGAACTCGACCGCCTCGGCGACCTCTTCAGGCTCACCGATCCGCTTGAGCATCGCGTACGACGCGCTGACCTCTTCCCCGCCGGACACCCGCGCCATGGACGGACTCATCGGTGCCCGGATGACGCCGGGGGCGACGTTGTTCACCCGGATGGACCGTGACGCAAGCTCTTCGGCGACATAGCGGGTGTAGGCGGCGATGCCGGCCTTGGTGGCTCCGTAGACCGAAGCGCCGCGGAACCGCCCGAAGTGTCCTGTCAGGCTTCCGACGTTGACGATGGCGCTGCCCTCGGTGAGCAGCGGCGCGACGGCGTCGGTGACCCGCGCCATGCCGGCGATGTTGACCTGAAACATCAAGTCCAGCTTGGCTTCGTCGAGTTCGCCGAGGAACGAATCGCGCAAGATCCCGGCACAGTTCACCAGGCCGAAGAGGGTCTCGCCGTCGTCCACCGTCGATGCCACGGCCTCGTCGACACTGGCCCGGTCGGTGACATCCATGGCGACGGACAGCGTTCCCTGCAAACCGGCTTGCCCGAAGTCCACGGCGTCGACCGCCTGCTTGAGGTCAGCAGCGACCGGGACGTATCCGCCCTGCAACAGCCGGCGACAGATCGCCTGCCCGATGACACCGGCTCCTCCGGTCACGATGACTTTGTTTCCCAATGCCTCAACCCTTCTCGGCTGGTGATTCAGACCACGATCTGCCCGCAAGTTTCACCGATAAAGACCTATTGGTCAAGTTTTTAGGTCTTTAAATCCCGGAGGTAACACGCCCGCAACGTCGGCCGGATTCCGGCTTTGGTCTAAAGGGCGGGGCAAAGCCTCCGAACAGCGCAATGCGGTAACCTGCTGGCAAAGGAAGGGGGCCTTCATGACTGCGGAACGGCCGTCGGCGTTGAGTCCCGTTCGCCAGATACCTGCACATGAACTCGTGGTGGATCAGATGCGCCGCGCGTTGGAACTGGGTCAGTTCCGGCCCGGCGATCGCCTGCCCACCGAGCGGGAACTCTCGGAAATGCTTGACGTGTCGCGGACAACGGTGCGCACCGCGGTGGCCGTCCTGGAGCGCGACGGCCTGATCGCGGTGCGTCGTGGCCGTGGCGGCGGGTTCACGGTGCAGGCGCCTCCGGTGGACCCCGCCGAGATGCGCCGCGAACTGCGCCGCAACAAGCGCGCGATCCGCGACGCTTTCGACTACCGGATCATCGTGGAGACCGGCGCGACGCGGCTGGCAGCGGAACGTCGCCGCGCCATCGAACTAGCCGACCTGCGCAAGCTGCTCGTGGGCATGGAGGCCGCGCTGGATGCCGCGCTCAAAGACCAGTCGGCTCAGCGGACCACGGAGTTCCAGACGCTGGACACCGCCTTCCACATGGGCATCGCACAGGCCGCCCAGAACGATCGCCTGCTCGATGCCGTCGCTGATGCCCGGCGCCGGATGTGGCTTCCGGTGGGCGCCATTTTCGGCCGCCTGGAACCGAACGCCAACGACTACCACGAGTCGATTCTCGAGGCCATCGAGAACCGCGATCCCGAACTGGCCGGGTCGCGGATGGAAGCGCACATCAACGACACCCGCAACACCCTCGAGAGTTGGCTCAAGCGTTGACCTTCCAGAGAACGACGAGCCGGGTCGGCCCACCCGGACTGGGCGGACCGACCCGGCCCTGACGGTCAGTCGGTGGGCTTGTCGTCGAACACCGTGGAACCGATGCGGGCGTACAGGTCAGGCCTGGCCTTGCGCAGGTACAGCGCGACTGCGATCGACCCGAACAGCAGGGTCAGCAGGATGTACGGGATCATCTTGAAGAACAGTGACTCCGAAGCGGTTCCGGCTGCTGCCGACATGTTCGACGCCATCAGGTAGATGACGTAGACCATGCCCGCACCGCCGATGACGGGTGCGGCCAGCGTCCGCCACCAGTTGGCGGTCTCGGGATGCTGCTTCTTGACGTGGAAGTACACCACCGTCGCGATCGAGGACATCGTCTGCACGGTCAGCAGGCACAGCGTGGCCAGGATCGCCACCAGGACGAACAGCACCGCGTAGGGATCCGAGCCGCTGATCGCGCACACGATCAGCACGACGGCGGCGAATACACTCTGCGCCAGTGATGCGACGTACGGCGAGGCGTGCTTGGGATGCGCCGCACCGAGACGACGGGGCATCAGCCCGTCGCGACCGAAGGCGAACAGGTAACGGGCGGCGGAATTGTGGATCGCCAGTGCGCACGCGAATGAGCCACCGACCATGAGCCATTCGAAGACGACGATCGCCCACTGACCCAGGTACTGCTGCGTCGGTGCGTAGATCAGGTCGAACGGTGTCGGCCCCGAGGACAGTTCGACGGCCTTGGTGGGACCGTTGCCGACGATCATGCCCCAGGCGATGAAGGTGTAGAACACGCCGATGCCGATGACGGCGATCATGGTGGCCTGCGGCACGATCTTCTTGGGGTTCTTCGATTCCTCACCGTAGATGGCGGTCGATTCGAAACCCACCCACGACCAGAAGGCCATCAGCAGGCCCAGGCCCACCACGCCGCCGGCAACCCCGTTGGTGCTCAACGCCGTCGCCGGGTTCAGCGAGGTCCAGCTCATGCCCTCGGGATGGTGCATCAGCGACGCCGTCGCGGTCAGGGTCAGCATCACGATCTCGGCGACCAGCACCGCTCCGAGGACCTTCGCGGCCACCGAGATGTCCCAATGGGACAGTGTCGCAATCACAACCACCCCGATCATGGCGTACACCAGCCAGGGCAGGTCGATTCCGAACTGCGAGGTGATGGCCTGGTCGGCGAACACGGAGAAGATGCCGATCAGGCCCGCCTCCATCGTCATGTAGGTGAACATCGACATCACCCCGGCAGGCAGGCCCGGGATCCGCGACCAGCCGCGGGAGACGAAGGTGTAGAACGCACCGGCCGCGGTGATGTGGCGCGCCAGGGCGATGAACCCGACGCTGAAGATGCTGAGCACGATGGTCGCGATCGCGAAGCCGGCCGGCGCGCCCAGTCCGTTCCCGAATCCGACAGCCACCGGCAGGTTGCCCGTCATCGCGGTGATCGGCGCCGAGAACGCGACCACCATGAACACCACGCCCGCCAGGCCGATCGCCCCGCGCTTGAGGGTGTGGCCCTCTGCGGGTTCGGCGGCGACATGCACCGGTGGATCTGAACGGACGGCCATACAGGAGCCCTGCCTTTCGTCGTGGGTGACGCGAGTCACTGATTTGACGGAAGCGTATGGCCATAAAGAACTAAAAACAAGACCTATAGACCTTTTTTAACAAGGGGGTCACACAAGGCCATGGCATGGTCTGCCAGATCGCAGCCGCCATCGACGGTGAACGAACACTGTTGTCCGCCAGCGACGTCCGGGGGTCGTCAGCGCTGCAGCAACTCCAGCAGATACGCCCCGTAACCGGACTTGAGCAGGGTTTTTGCCCGCGCCTCCAGCGCGTCGTCGTCGATGAAACCCACCCGCCAGGCCACCTCTTCGGGCACGCTGATCTTGAGTCCCTGCCTGCGCTCTATGGTCCTGACGAAGTCGGCGGCATCCAGCAGGGAGTCGAACGTACCGGTGTCCAGCCATGCCGTTCCCCTGGCCAGGACTTCGACACTGAGCCGGCCCTGGTTGAGGTAGGTCTGGTTGACCTCGGTGATCTCGTATTCGCCGCGGGCCGATCTCCGCAGCCCGCGTGCGATCTCGATGACGTCGTTGTCGTAGAAGTACAGCCCCGGCACCGCATAGTGCGATTTCGGGGTGGCCGGCTTCTCCTCCAGCGACAGCGCCGTGCCGTCCTCGGCGAACTCGACCACGCCGTAGGCTGACGGGTTCGCCACCCAGTATGCGAATATCGCTCCGCCACTGACGTTCTGAAAGCGTTGCAGACTGGTTCCCAGGCCGGGGCCGTAGAAGATGTTGTCTCCCAACACCAGTGCCACCGAGTCGGTGCCGATGTGCGATGCCCCGATCACGAATGCCTGCGCGAGGCCGTCCGGCTCGTCCTGAACGGCATAGCTCAGGTTGATGCCGAGATCCGATCCGTCGCCCAGCAGCCGACGGAAGTCCGGGGCGTCGTGCGCCGTGGTGATCACCAGGATGTCGCGGATGCCCGCCATCATCAGCGTGGACAGCGGGTAGTAGACCAGCGGTTTGTCGTATACCGGCACCAGCTGTTTGCTGATGCCGAGGGTGATCGGGTACAGCCGGGTGCCCGACCCGCCGGCCAGGAGGATGCCGCGCATCAGCCCGTCAGATCCGCTTCGGTCAGTTCGGTCGCCGCGAGCGCAGCGGCGAGATCGGGATGCCGGAACACCGACGTGACGTGGTCGTGCACCACCCGGAAGGCCGACGCCTCCGAGCCGGTCTCCCCCGTCACGGACACCGTCTGCTGTTCGACGACGACCACCCCGTCGTGGACGTACATCCGGCCGGGCTCGACCTTGACGTCCAGCGCCTGCGCCCAGTCCCGCAACGCGGCGTGCCCCTGGGCCGCGCCGCCGGCGTCGCCGATCTCGATGTCGTCGCTGGAGAGCTCGAGCAGCGTGTCGAGGTCGGCGGCGTTGAGCGCGTCGTGCCAGGCGAGGACGGTGGCCAGTTCCGATGTGGTCATGTCGCGAAGGTACCTACTCAGAAGGGGGTGCGCTCCAGCCACCCGTCCCAGACGGCGGCATCCCCGAGCATCTCAAGCCCGGCGTCGGCGGCGGTCTTGCGCCGCACCGCCGCCAGCAGGAGCCCGGTGACGGGTCCGCGCAGCGCCACGCTGCTCTTGCTGTGGCTGTGCGACCAGGACAGCCCGTCCTCGTCGTGCGCGATGGTCCACTCCCCCGTCGGGCCCAGCTTCTCCTCGCTGGCGTGCAGGTGAATCGACTGCCCTGGGTCCAGGGCGGGGGGATGCCGCTTGTCGACGGTGGCCAGTTCGATCCACTCGCTGAGGCAGTCGGCGGCGAACTCGTCGGGCAGCTCGAACGGGGCGCCGAGCGCCAGCGCGGCGTCGGCGCGGTGCACGGCCGTCTCGTGCACGCGTCTGCGGATCCACCAGCCCGCCGGCCTGGGGCCGATGAACGTCCATACCCGCGCGTCGGCGCCGACGTGGTCGACGGCGTCGATGACCATCTGGGCGCCGCGCTGGAACCACTCGATTGCGGCGTCGTGGTCGTCGGGCGGTTTGCCGTCGCGCACTTCGCGCGGGTCCAGTGGTTGGTTGCGTCGTTCGCTGATGATCTGGGCGGCCCAACGGTTTCCGCGCCCCACGTGGCGGTAGAGCTGTTTGAGCGTCCACTCCCCACACGTGGGCACCGGGGTCGCCGGGTCTGCCGGTCGGATCAGGTCGCCGAAGGCTCGAGTCTGCTCGAGCAGGGCTGCTCGGAAGTCCACCTCTACGAACCTAGCGCGGCGCGCGCGGTTCCAAGTGTGATCGGCAAGGTTGACCACCCCCGCAACACCCTGGTGTCGCGGCGGCTGCCCTGACCGGCCAGCCGGGCATCCGGGTAGCGCTCGAAGAAGGTCCGCAGTCCGACCTCGCCCTCGGCGCGGGCCAGCGCCGCGCCCAGGCAGAAGTGCCTGCCGCCCGAGAACGACAGGTGCCGTCCGGCGTTGTCGCGTTCGATGTCGAACCGGTGCGGGTCGGTGAACACCTCCGGGTCCCGGTTGGCGCCGGCGAGGTGGAGGATGACGAGCTCACCGCGCTTGATCTCGGTCCCGCCGACGGTGACGTCCCTGCGGGCGAAGCGGGCGCTCATCTGCACGGGCGAGTCGAGCCGCAGGATCTCCTCGACCGCGTTGGGCCACAGTTCGGGGCGGGCGGCCAGGGTCTCCAGATGCCCGGGCGTCTCCAGCAGCATCCGGATACCGTTACCCAACAGGTTCACCGTGGTTTCGAAGCCGGCGGCCAGCACCAGCCCCGCGGTGGCCTGCAGCTCACGGTCGGTCAGCCGGCTGCCTTCGTCGGCGGCCTGACTGGCCTGGATCAGCTGGCTCATCAGGTCGTCGCCCGGATTGCGGCGCAACTCGTCCATGTGGCCGCCGAGCCACTCGTTGAACCCGACGAGGCCCTCGTGCACCTGGGTGTACTGCCGCCAGGACAGCCCGATGTCGAGGCTGGGCGCGCCGAGCTCCCCGAAGTGCAGGATGTGCCTGCGGTCGCGTTCGGGAACGCCGAGGATGTCGCTGATCACCGCGACCGGCAACTGCGAGCAGTACCGCTCGACGATGTCCACCACTCCGGATTCGCGTTCCAGGTCGTCGAGGAGGTCGTTGGCGGTCTGCTGGACCCGCTCGCGCAGCGCGGCCACGGCCCGCGTGGTGAACACCGAGGACACCAGCTTGCGGCACCGGGTGTGGTCGGGCGGTTCGATGGACAGCAGCGACGGCGGCTCGATGGGGTGCAGCAGGCCGGGGTGGGTTTTGCGGTTGATCCACTGCAGCGGTTTGGGCAGGCCCGCACCGAGCGAGGACACCCGGAAATCGTCGGAGCGCAGGATCTCGTTGACCACCTGATGGTCGACGGTCATCAGGACCGCCCGGCACCGGATCACCGGCCCACGGCCGCGCAGTTCGTCGGCGAACGCGGCGGGGTCGGCGCGCACTGCGGGATCGGCGATCAGCCGGGCCTGCGGGTCCTGTCCGCGACGGACGGCGACCTTCGACAACCCGCGGATGACGCCGTGCAGGGCCAGCCACCGGATGCGCTGCTGCAGATCGGCCGCCATCAGTTCAGCTTAAGCAGGGGCCGCAGATCATCCAAGCGGTCGAACAGGTGCCAGATGTAGGACGACGAGCCGTTCTCGCGGTGGGCGTGCAGGTCGGCCAGCTCGGGGTCGTCGCGATAGCTGTCGAAGGCCTCCCTGGACTCCCACTCGACGAGGATCAGCACCGTGCGGGGTGCGATGTCGCCCGTGACGGACTCCTGGAACCGGCCGAGCGCGACGACGCGTCCGCCGTGCTTGGCGACCTCGGCCGGCGAACGTTTCGAGTAGGCCAGGTATTCGTCGCGGTCGGCGATGTCGAACAGGTTCAGCGCGTAGACAGCCATGCAGCGACGTTACGCCGCCGCCGGTTCTCCACCGAAGCGTCCCAGCGCGAACACCTGCCAGCCCGCCTGCTGCCACCGTCCGACGTCGAGGCAGTTGCGGCCGTCCACAACGACTTTCGCCCGCACCGTGTCGGCGAGCAGCACGGGGTCGAGCTCGACGAACTCGCGCCATTCGGTGAGCACCAGGACTGCGTCGGCGCGGTCGCAGGCCTCGACGACGGTGGTCGCGTAGTTCAGGGTGGGAAACAGCCGCCGGGAGTTCTCGATCGCCTGTGGGTCGTAGACGTTGACGGTGGCGCCGTTGAGTTGCAGCATTCCGGCGACGTTGAGCGCGGGCGAGTCCCGCACGTCGTCGGACTCCGGTTTGAACGCCGCGCCGAGCACCGCCACGTTGGCGCCCAGCAGCGAGCCTCCGCAGGCCTTGGTGGCGAGCTCGACCATCCGGGTGCGGCGACGCATGTTGATGCTGTCCACCTCGCGCAGGAACGTCAGCGCGTGGTTGGCGCCGAGTTCACCGGCGCGGGCCATGAACGCGCGGATGTCCTTGGGCAGACAGCCGCCGCCGAATCCGAGGCCGGCGTTGAGGAACCGGCGGCCGATGCGGGCGTCGTGGCCGAGCGCGTCGGCCAGCAGCGTGACGTCGGCGTCGACGGCCTCGCACACCTCCGAGATGGCGTTGATGAAGGAGATCTTGGTGGCCAGGAACGCGTTGGCCGACACCTTGACCAGCTCGGCGGTCTGCAGGTCGGCGATCAGGAACGGCACCCCCGCAGCGAGCAGCGGAGCGTACATCTCCCGCAGCACCGGTTCGGCCAGTTGTGAATCTCTTTGCACCCCAAGCACAATGCGGTCGGGGTGCAGGGTGTCCGCCACGGCGAACCCCTCCCGCAGGAACTCCGGGTTCCACGCCACCTCGACGGTGACGCCCTCCGGGGCGAGGCCTGCGGCACGTTCACTCAGGTCTGCTGCGGTGCCCACCGGCACCGTCGACTTGCCGACGATCACCGCCGGGCGGGTCAGCAGCGGCACCAGGGTGTCGATCACGGCGTAGACGTGCCGCAGGTCGGCACCGTATTCGCCCTTCTTCTGCGGTGTTCCGACGCCGAGGAAATGCACGTCGGCGAAGCCCGCCGCCTCGGCGTAGTCGGTGGTGAACCGCAGCCGGCCGGCATCGATGTTGCGTCGCAACATCTCTCGCAGACCAGGCTCGTAGAACGGCACCTCGCCGCCGGAGAGCTTGGCAACCTTACCGGCGTCGATGTCGACACCGAGAACGTCGTGGCCGAGCTCGGCCATCCCTGCGGCGTGGGTCGCGCCCAGATAGCCGGTCCCGAAGACGGTGCACCGCATACCGCCTGTATAGGCAGCCCCGGTGAGCTGACCGCTACGCGACACTGAGCGCCAGGCCAACGGCAGGTGACGAATACCCGCTCAGGACCGATCGGCACCCGTGAGGTCGAGCGCGATGTCGACCAGCATGTCCTCCTGCCCACCGACCATTCCTCGTCGTCCGGCCTCTTCGAGGAGCGTGCGGGCGTCGATGTGGTAGCGGGCGGCGGCCGCCTCGGCGTGACGCAGAAAGCTGGAGTACACCCCGGCGTAACCCAAGGTCAGCGTTTCCCGGTCGACGCGCACCGGACGGTCCTGTAGCGGCCGCACCAGATCGTCGGCGGCATCCTGCAGTGCATGCAGGTCACACCCGTGTGTCCAGTCGAGCCGCTCGGCGGCGGCGACGAACACCTCGAGCGGGGCGTTGCCTGCACCGGCTCCCATCCCGGCCAGGGAGGCGTCGACCCGGTGGGCGCCGTGCTGCACCGCGGTGATCGAGTTGGCCACGCCCAACGACAGGTTGTGGTGCGCGTGGATCCCGATTTCGGTTGCCGGGAGCAGGGTTTGGCGTAGCGCATCGACACGCTCGGCGACATCGCGCATCACCATGGCGCCGCCCGAGTCGACCACGTACACGCAGGTGGCGCCGTAGCCCTCCATCAGTTTGGCCTGCGCAGCCAGCGCGGAAGGGGAGCTCATGTGGCTCATCATCAGGAACCCGACGGTGTCCATACCGAGCTCGCGGGCCGCGGTGATGTGCTCGGCGGAGATGTCCGCCTCGGTGCAGTGGGTGCCCACCCGCACCACCGTGGCGCCGGCGCGGCCGGCGTCTCTGAGATCGCGCACGGTGCCGACGCCGGGCAGCACCAGCGTCGCGACCCGGGCGCGTTTCACCGCCGTCGCGACGGTTTCGATCCATTCCAGGTCGGTGTGCGCACCGAAGCCGTAGTTACAGGTGCCCCCGGCCAATCCGTCGCCGTGCGCGACCTCGATCGAGTCCACCCCCGCCCGGTCCAGCGCGGTGGCGATCATCGCCACCTGCTCGATGCTGTACTGGTGGCGGACCGCGTGCATCCCGTCGCGGAGCGTGACATCGCTGAGGTAGACGTCACGAATCATGTTGCCGCACCTGCGGTCCGGCTGCGGTGCAGCGCGATGCGTTCGGCGGCCGCCTTGGCCGCAGAGGTCATCATCTCGAGGTTGCCCGCGTAGCCGGGGAGGTGGGGCTCGCCGGCCGTGACCTCCACCAGCACGGTGACGCGGGTGCCGGTGAAGCCGCCGGTCTCGGGGATGTGCAACGGATCGGTCGCGGTGAAGGTCTCGAACTGCACCCGCTGCTTGAGCCGGTAACCGGGCACATAGGAAGTGACTCTGTCCACCATGGCGGCGATCGACTGCTCGATGTCCCCGCGAGGGACGTCGCCGTCGACGAGGCAGTAGACCGTGTTGCGCATCAGGATCGGCGGGTCGGCGGGGTTGATGATGAAGATCGCGCGCGCACGCCGAGCTCCCCCGACTGTGCGCAGCGCGGCTGCGGTGGTTTCGATCGACTCGTCGATGGTGGCACGGGTCGCTGGGTCTGCGGACTTCGCTGCAACAGACGTGACGGTCTCGGCATAGGACACGGCGCCCACCCGGCCGACGGCGGCCACGATGGGCACCGTCGCCTGTCCGGCTCCGGTGACCAGGTTCAGGTTCGGCGTGTCGAGGTGGTCCTCAAGGTTGACCGCAGGCACGCAGTGAGGTCCGACGACCGCCGGGTTCAGATCGAGGACGCACACCCCCGCCTTTTCGAGTTCGGCCCTGGGTGCACCCGCCGGGGTGGCGTCGAAGACGATCCCGATGTCGCCGAATTCCGGCATCGCCGGCAGACCGTCGATCCCCGCCGCGGAAGTCGGAACGCCAAGGCGTTCCGCGCGGGCCAGCCCGCCGGGTTCCGGGTCGAGGCCCACAAGCGCGCCGACTGTCAGCGGTCCGTCGCTGCGCAGGATCTTCATCATCAGGTCGGTGCCGACGTCCCCGGAGCCGAGGATCGCCACCGGGCACTTGACTGTCGGTGTCATCACGTCCTCAGGTGAAGGTCACCGACACGGTGCCCAGCCCGCTGACGGCGGCCGACGCGTCGTCCCCGGGTTCGACGAACGCGGCGGTCGTGAACGAACCGGACATGACGAACTGGCCCGGCTGCAGCGCCACACCGAACGGGGCGAGCGCGTTGGCCAGCCAGGCCACCGCTGCGGCGGGATCCCCGAGAACGGCCGAGCCGAGCCCGGTGTCGATCTCGGTTCCGTTCAGACACAGCGATGCTCGCGCCGACGCCAGGTCGATGTCGTCGGTGAAGGGCAGCCACGGCCCCAACACCACCGCACCCGAGCTGGCGTTGTCTGCCACCGTGTCGCACAGCGTCAGCTTCCATTCGGCGATCCGGCTGTCGACGATCTCCAGGGCGGCCGCCACCGCCGCGGTGGCGGCCCGCACCTGCTGCACTGTGATTCCTGGGCCGCGTAACGGCTGGTCGAGCAGGAACGCCACCTCGGGCTCGACACGCGGCGCGCAGAACCGGTTGCGCGGCAGTGTCGCTCCGGACGGCACGACCATGTCGTCGAGGAGGTAGCCGAAGTCCGGTTGGTCGACGCCGAGCAGGGTCTGCATGGGCTCCGAGGTGAGCCCGATCTTGCGCCCCACGACGATACGGCCCTGGTCCACCCGTTTGGCGAGGTTGACCTGTTGAATCGCGTAGGCGTCGGCGATGTCCATCTGCGGATACCGTTGTGTCAGTTGGCCGATCGGGGCGGCGTCGGCATCTGCGACGGCGAGCAGGTCGGCAGCGTGCTCGATCAGGTCGCGGGGCATCGTCATCGGTTGTTCTCCTCGATCATCCGCAGGGCGGTGTCATAGAGCGCCTGACCGTGCAGCGCGAAGAGAGCCATGAGATCCACCGTGTCGCCGCCGATCTCCTTGGCGATGAACAACCCGTCGGCACCGGCGATGGCATAGGTCGACAGGTGGCGCACCTGCTCCTCGGACAGGTCCAGACCCAGGTCACGGATGCTGGTCGCAAGGGCGGCGAACGCCTGCTCGCGGACCTGGATGAACATGGCCCGCGCCTTGGGTTCGACCGGACGGCGTTCCAGGGCGAGCATCAACCCGAGGCGCAGGAAGTCCGGCGAGTCCAGGACCGCTTTGGCGGTGCCCATCGCGACTTCCATCAACCGGTCCCGCGCCATCACGTCGTCGGGCAACTGCCAGACGGTCAGCCAGTTGGCGAAGCTGCGTTCGATGACGGCGGCGATCAGGTCGTCTTTGTCCTTGAAATGCCAGTAGATGGAACTGGCGGGTAGACCGCATTTGGCGCTCACCGCGCCGATGCTCGTGCCCTCGTAGCCCCGTTCGGCGGCGATCTCGGTCGCCGCGTCGAGGATCCGCCTGCGGGACAGCTCTCCGTCGGCGCGCCGCTGACGGCGCTTCGGCTGGTCCGTCATGACTGATTCATCTCCGCTTCTTGACTCTGTAGTGATCGCTACATTACCGTAGCGATCACTACAGCTCAAGTTCGCGGCCGACCGGGCGGCGACATTCGGATAGCGAGACAGTCATGGATGACTCATCGACCTATGACGTGGCGATCGTCGGGTACGGCCCGGTGGGCGCCACCGCGGCCAACCTTCTGGGCCGGAGAGGGCTCAAAGTCGTTGTCATCGAGCGTGATCCGGACATCTACTTCCGGGCCCGGGCCATCTCGACCGACGAGGAGGTGATGCGGATCTGGCAGCAGATCGGGCTGGCCGAACAACTCAACGCCGAGATGCAGCCCGGCTGCGGTGCCGACTTCGTCGACGCCGACGGTAGGAGTTTCGTCAAGCTGCTTCCCGCGGACCGCGGAAACGGACACCCTCCGCAGCAGTTCATCTACCAGCCCGCGGTGGACAAGACGCTGCGCGCCGGCGTCGACCGCTTTCCCAACGTCACGGTGCTGCTGCGACACGAATGCCTGCGTCTGGTGCCCCGCACCGACGATGTCGAGTTGATGCTCGCCGACCTCTCCGAAGACCAGTTCAAACGGATCCGCGCCACCTATGTGATTGCCGCCGACGGCGGGTCGAGCGCAGTTCGCGGGCAGCTGGGAATCGGTTTCACCGGGAGCACCTACTCCGAGCGCTGGATCGTCATCGACACCAAGGTGCTCAGGGAGTGGCCCGGTCACGACAGACTGCGGTTCCACTGCAACCCGGCCCGCCCGACCGTCGATTGCCCAACTCCGCTCGGGCACCACCGGTGGGAGTTCCCGGTCCGCGACGAGGAGGACGAGCGGGACCTCCTCACCGAGGATGCCATCTGGAAAGTCCTGCACGGCCAGGGAATCTCGAAGGACGACGTCGAGATCATCGGCTTCGCCTGCTACAGCCATCACGTCCGGTTCGCGGACCGGTGGCGGGTGGGCCGGATCTTCCTCGCCGGCGACGCGGCGCACGCCATGCCGCCGTGGATCGGCCAGGGCATGTGCGCCGGCGTGCGTGATGTCGGCAATCTGTGCTGGAAGCTGGAGGCTGTGCTGACCGGGGCAATGCCCGAGTCGGTGCTCGACAGCTACCAGGCCGAACGGCTGCCGCACGTCCGGGAGGTCACGCAGCGCGCAGTCAAGGTCGGGCGCCTCATCATCGAGCGGAATCCCCTGCGCGCCAACATCCGTAACCACTTCTTCCGAGCCGCGAGCAGGCTGCCGTTCTTCACCGCCTGGCTGCGCGACCACCGCTGGCTCCCCGACGCCCGGTACCGGGCCGGCCTGCTGACTTCCGACCGCCACCCCGCGGTGGGCTGGCTGATCCCGCAGCCCTGGGTCGTCGACGAGAAGGGTGACCGGGTGCGCCTCGACGACGTCCTGGCCGGCGGTTGGACGGTACTGCACATCGGCCCGGAAAGCCTTTGGCGGTCTTGGCGATCGGCCGGCGTACCGGTGATCGCCATCGCCCCACCGGGCAGTGCGCCGGCACCGGGTCGCATCGTCGACCGCGACGGCACGTTGATCCGCTGGATACAGACCAAGAAGGCCACCGTCGTGGTGGTGCGGCCCGACGGATTCGTCTACGCCGCCGCCGCAGATCAGCCGTTGCCGGCGCCGCCGGCCGGATTCACCCCTCGAGTGAGGCAGCAAGCATGACCAGATCTGATTCCGAATACCGGGTTCGCGTCGGCACCGCCGAGATATCCGTGACCGACACCGGCGGCGACGGGGCACCGGTCGTGCTGCTGCACGGCGGCGGCCCCGGCGCGTCGGGGATCTCGAATTACTCCCGCAACATCGACGCGCTGGCCGCGTCGTACCGGGTGATCGTCCCCGACATGCCCGGGTACGGCCGATCGACCAAGTACGTCGACCACAGCGATCCCTTCGGCTATCTCGCCGACAGCATCCGCGGCATGTTGGACGAAATGGGCGTCCAGCGAGCACATCTGGTGGGCAACTCGTACGGGGGTGCGGCCGGGCTGCGGCTGGCGCTGGACACCCCGCACCGCGCGGACAAGCTGGTGCTGATGGGCCCCGGCGGCATCGGCACCACCCGCGGCCTGCCCACCCCCGGCCTGAAGAGCCTGCTGGGCTACTACGCCGGTGAGGGACCCAGCCGCGAGAAGCTCGCCACCTTCATCCGCAACTACCTGGTGTATGACGGCCCGTCGGTGCCCGACGAGCTGATCGACCTGCGCTACCAGGCCTCCCTCGACCCGCAGGTGGTGGCCGACCCACCGCTGCGCCGCCCGTCCGGCCTGCGCACGCTGTGGCGGATGGACCTGACCCGGGACAAGCGGCTCAGGCGCCTGACCAACCCCACCCTGGTGCTCTGGGGTCGCGACGACAAGGTCAACCGCCCGGCCGGTGGGCCGATGCTGCTCAACATGATGCCCAACGCCGAACTGGTGATGACGTCCCACACGGGTCACTGGATGCAGTGGGAGCGCGCCGAACTCTTCAATGAGCTCGTCAGCGACTTCCTCTCCCCCGACACGAGATTGGCAAGTTCATGACACCTGACGTGTTCGGAAAGGTGCACCTCGGTTACCTGGTGATCGAGACCGAGAGGTTCGCCGACTGGCGGCGCTTCGGGCGTGACGCCATCGGCATGCACCTCGACGAGACGTTGACCGATGTGATGCGGTTTCGCCTCGACGACAACGCCTGTCGCTTCCTGTTGACGCGCGGACTGGCCGAGGACACCGCCGCGCTGGGCTGGGAAGTCGACGACCACGACACCTTCGACACCATCGCGGCGCGCATCCACGACCACGGTGTTCCGGTCTCCGACGGGGCCGCCGAGGAGGCCGAGATTCGCGGCGTGGAACACTTCATCCGCTTTCCCGGCCCCAACGGCCTGGTCCAGGAGTTGTACGTCACCCCGCGAAAAGGATTGCAGCACCTTCGGTTAGGGGTTGCGGGTGGCTTCGTCACCGGCGTCGACGGCATGGGGCACGTCGCCATCGCCACGAAGAAACCCCATCAGATGCACGGCTACTACCGGACAGTGTTCGACGCACGCCTGTCGGACTACATCGACGAGACGATCAGCGGACTGAAGTTCAAGATCAGGTTCCTGCGGGTCAACGAGCGACACCACAGCGTGGCCATCGCCTCGGTGAACCGGTTGCCGCTCAACCCGATCCGCACCCGCATCCAGCACTGCAACATCCAGGTCGCCGAACTCGACGACATGGCGTCGGCGTATCGCCGGGTCAAGGAGCTCGGTTTCGAGATGGCGCTGTCGGTCGGCCAGCACACCAACGACAAAGAGCTGTCCTTCTACGCCGTCACTCCGTCGGGGTTCGAATGGGAGGTGGGATGGAATCCGATCGTCGTCGACGAGGCGACGTGGGAGCCCACCACCCACCAGGGCATCAGCCTGTGGGGTCACACCCCGGAGGGGCACACCATCGTGAACCTTCTCGAACGGTTCAAGGCCGGCGCACGTTCGGTGTTCCACGCGGAGGACAGCGTGCCTGCACTCGTGTGAATGGAAGCAGGCGCCGCCGTGGTCAGCCGCGACCTCCGCCGGGCGCGCAGAAGATCAGGAAGCAGCCGTCGCCGTTGACATCCCCGGGAACTCCGCTGCCCGAACCGCCGCGGGACGAGCCGGAGTCACCGCGTCCGCCGCCGTAACTGCCGCTGCCGCCGTAACTGCCGCTGGAGCTGCCACTGCCTGAACCGGCACCGGACCCGCTGCCCGGCCACTGCGGCTGCTGCGGCACCTGGGGAACCGTGGGCACCTGCGGCACGGTCGGCACCTGCGGGCGGGTGGGTACCACCGTCTGCGTCGGCAGCGTCGGCGTGGGCGTGTCGTCGTCGTCCTCCCACGGCGGCTGCCACGGTTCGTCGGGTTCGTCGGGCTCGACGGTCTGGGTGGGCCACGTCCACGCCGGTTTGGGCGGCGTCCACTGCGGACGGGGCAGCACGATCACCGGGGGCGGCACGACCACGGGCGCGACGACCGGCGGTGCCGCGGGCGCCGGTGCGGGCGGTGGCGCGGCGGGTGCAGGCGCGGGCGCGGCCGGGGCGGGGGCCTGCTCGACGTAGACCGTCCGCGGCGCCTGCTGCGGGGCCTCCTGCACCACCGGGATCGGCGGCTTGATCGTCTCGGCCGACGGCGGGTTCGCGGGCACGTCGGCGGCCTCCTGGCGCGCCGGGGCCGGGGCGGGCGCGGGGACCTGGCTGGGCACGATCGCGCTCTGGGCCGGGCTGGGACGCTGGTCGGCGGTGGGCCGGATGCTGATGGCCAGCGAAACCACAAGCGCGGCAACGCCGATCACGAACAGCGTGGTCAGTGCGCTGCCCACCAGCAGGAACGGTTTACGGCCTTCGTCGACGGGACGCATCTCGGTGGGGGCGAACTCGTCGACCACGTCCTCGGCGCCGACGGGCGCGAGCTGGGTGTCCGCGCCGGCCAGCCCGGCGTACACCGAGCCGGCCGTGGTGCCGTCGGGATCCTGCGAGTAGGCCAGTCCGACGGTGGTGGCCTCGAAGGCTGGTGCGGCCGCCGAGGCCAGCGCGGCACCGCGGGCGAGCGCGAGTTCCGCGTCGTCGGGCGCGCTGACCGGAAGCGACACGAGGTGCTCCAGGTGAGCCTTCACCGAGCTGATGTCCACCCCGGAACCGACGACGAACATGCCCTGAGGTGGCGCCTCCTGGGCCGCGACCGCCTCGGCCATCTCGGTGAGCACGGCCATCGCGTCCGCACTGTGCAGACTGCGGCTGAGCACTTTGACCACCGACCCGTCGTCGGTCTGCACGACCGACAGCGTGGCGGTGTCGCGGTCGACGAACAGCAGTGCGGTGGTGTCGTAGCCGACGGCCCGGCCCACCGCCTGGGCCAGCGAGGCCGCGGCGTGACCTTCGGAGACGAGCATGACGTCGTCGATGCCGTGCGTGGCCAGCGCGTCACGCAGCGCGGTGGCCTCGGTGTGATCGCTCCAGGTGACACCGATGGTTCTGAGGTGATGCCCCCCGGTCTCGGCGCTCTCCTTGGTGCCCTGGATCGCCGACACCACATGCTCGGCGACATTTGCTGACCCGTCGGCAGAGTCGACGTGGAAAACGTCGTGGTCAACCGTGACGCCGTCTGCCTTTTCCCCCTCGACCAGCACCATGCGCACCGTCGTAGGTGTCATCGACACACCTAATACGATGTCCACTGACCCCTCCCGAAACGTTTGCTGCAGCTTTGCGGTCGGCACTGCTCAAGCGGGCACGCCGAGCCGACAACTAGATACTTCATCGGCGCTTTCAGCTGCTGCGTTACATCCCACGCTGTTAGCTGACAGCGGTTGAAGACCTGGCCGGAACGCGACGGCACGAATGACCGGTGGCGCCGGTGCTCCCGACACTACCCCCGATGGGTGAGATGCGACTGTGACGTTTCTGCTCAGTCGTTCTTGACGAAGTTCTGGTAAGACCGCGACGGGGTCGGGCCGCGCTGACCCTGGTATTTGGAGCCGACCGAGCTGCTGCCGTATGGGTGCTCGGCGGGGCTGGTCAGGCGCAGCAAGCAGAGCTGGCCGATCTTCATGCCGGGCCACAGCGTGATCGGCAGGTTCGCGACGTTCGACAGCTCGAGGGTGATGTGGCCGGAGAAGCCGGGGTCGATGAACCCGGCCGTGGAGTGGGTAAGCAGGCCGAGCCGGCCGAGGGAGGACTTGCCCTCCAGCCTGCCGGCGAGGTCGTCGGGCAGGGTGCAACGTTCCAGCGTGGCGCCCAGCACGAACTCGCCGGGGTGCAGCACGAACGGCTCGCCCTCCTTGGGCTCGACCAGGCTGGTCAGGTCGTCCTGCCGCTGGGCGGGATCGATGTGGGTGTACCGGGTGTTGTTGAAGACCCGGAACAGGTTGTCGAGGCGGACGTCGACGCTGGAGGGCTGGACCAGGCTGTCGTCGAACGGGTCGACGCCCAGCCTGCCCGCCGTGATCTCGGCGCGGATATCGCGGTCGGAGAGCAGCACCGCACGAGCGTATCCGCACGCCGCCCGGTCAGGGGCAGGCGGCGGGTGCGTCGTCGCGGACCGCGCGGTCGGCGGGCAGCGTGTAGGTGACCACCGCGTGCGCGTCGCCCGGACCTTCGTTGCGCACGGTGTGCGGCACACCGGCCGGGATGAAGACGGACTGACCGGCCGGGTAGGCGACGGGCACGCAGTCGGGTGCGGACTGGACGTGGACCGTGCCCTCGGTGATGACCGTGTGCTCGGGTCCCGGGTGGGTGTGCCAACCGCTGCCAGCCGGGCCGTTGAGCTCCAGCTCCTGGACGTACAGGGTGGTCGGTTGACCCACCGACACGATGACGACGGGCGCGTTGGTGGTGCCCTGGCCGAGTTCGGTGCGCTCGACGTCGCCCTCGGGCGGGGTGGCCCCGGCCGTGGCCGGGGCGATGGTGGCGGCGATGACGGCTGCGGCGAAGGTGACGACGTGCTTCATGGGCTTCCCTCGGAGTGTGTGTGGCCGGCCGGCGGCCACCTCCCGCGGACGGACCGCCGGATGTTAGCCTTCCTGATCAAGCAGGCCGATGTAGTTCAATGGCAGAACATCAGCTTCCCAAGCTGAATACGCGGGTTCGATTCCCGTCATCGGCTCCACGTTGA
>Ga0172382_10002386_pt1 | contig 31606 bp, 12 predicted proteins | sample Leawel138RmetaG_FD_122245 | JGI IMG/M metagenome (GOLD analysis project Ga0172382, IMG submission 122245) | Leachate microbial communities from a municipal landfill in Southern Ontario, Canada - Leachate well 138R metaG | ecosystem: Engineered > Solid waste > Landfill > Unclassified | place...
AAAACTGCCTCCAAACGTGTATCGAGACCGGTCCCGGTATGCCTACAGGCCCTATCTCGGTCGCGTAGACGGGAAGAGGCAGTATGACCGTCCTATCCGCCTCTGTGGACTGGACGCCTCCATCGCGGATGTATGGGCAGCCTACGAAAAGGTGATAAAGAATGACCTCGGCACACTGAAATGGCTATTGACTGCCTTCAACGAAAGCCCGCAGGCCAGGAAGCTGGCTGGCCAGACATTGGAAGGGTACCAAGCCTATTGCAGTGTGATCTGCCGGTTCCCGGTGAAAGGTGGCAGCACCTTCGGCGAAGTCCCACTGAAGCAGATTACCCGCCGCACCATTCGAAAGTACCTCGACGCATATCCGCACCCCATTTCCGCCAATCGCCACGTCCAGTACATGAAAGCGGCATGGAACTGGGCTCTCCAGCGCCATGAAAGCGTTCCCGACCCCAACCCGTGCATTGGGGTGGACCTGAACTCAGAGACCCCCAGAGACCGCTATATCACCCATGACGAATACGATATGGTCCGGGAGATAGCCCTGACCATGCGAGTGCCCTACTTTGCCTATGCCATGGAACTGGCCTACCTGTGCCGGGCCCGGCGGGGGGAGATATTCAAACTGACCCACGACGATTTGCGTGAAGACGGGATCTTCCTAAGACGATCCAAGGGCTCCCGCGGGGAGATCACCCTCTGGAACCCACGCCTTCGGGCTGCTGTGGAGGGTTGCAAGGCAATCTATCCGGATGCCCCGACTCCGATCAAAGGGAAACTCCTCCTCCACAACAAGCAGGGGAAGCCCTTCAGCAAGAATGCCCTGGACTCGGCATGGCAACGGATCATGGACAAGGCCATGAATCCGGAGCGCGAGGGCCACCTGGGTGAGTCCTTCACTTTCCACGACATCAAGGCGAAGGGCGCCACGGACTCAGATCGCCAGAACGCCGCCGGCCACAAGTCCAAGAAGATGATCGCGGTATACGATAGAATGCCCCAGAAGGTCGAGATCGACTATGGGTAAAACTTTAAGGGACACGGCCTTTCGATGCCCGTAGAATGCGGCCTCCCGGCCTACCCCTTAAGGGACAAACACCGCGTAACACGTTGTTTTTATTGATCAATGCACTCGTCTACGAACCGAGCGGTCGGAGGTTCGAATCCTCCCGAGTGCGCCATACGAAACAAGGGCTTAGCAGAAATGCTAGGCCCTTTTTCTTTGTTTTTAAGGGACAATTTAAGGGACAGACTGGCGAAAACCTCAAAGTCGCGCCTCTTAAACCCATCCAACACCTCGTTCCAAGAGGCTCCGCAGACTTACCAGTGCCAGATCTGAGCCACCCCGCGGGCCAGTCAGGCAGGCACCCTCATCCGACTGAAATCGATCAGCTGGAGAACGAAAACTACATATATAATGGTCAGACTCATCATAAGGTACAAGGAATAGCCATAGATGTCCGCACTGCACAGTCTTCTGGATTCATACCGCAAAGCGTCTGCCACAGAGCGTGAGAAAGGCACCTACTTCGAGGAGTTAATCCTCTGCTACCTTCGGAACGAAGCCACCTACCGAGATCTGTACTGCGAAGTCTGGACCTACACGGAATGGGCGAAGTTGAGTGGCCTCGACGGCAGGGATACCGGCATCGACCTGGTCGCCAAAACTGCTGGCACGGGTGAGTTCCACGCTATCCAGTGCAAGCTGTACGCAGAAGACTACAAGCTGCAGAAGAAGGACATCGACAGCTTCTTTACCGCGTCGGGGAAGAAACCCTTTACTCACCGGGTCATTGTCAGTACCACCAACCACTGGTCTGAACACGCAGAAGACGCCATCCGCGACCAGCAGCCACCCGTCAGCAAGATTGACCTGCACGACCTTGAAAACAGCCAGATCGACTGGGCAGTCTACAAGTCCAGGGCCGCCCCAGTTCTCAAGCCTAAGAAGCAACTACGTCCTCACCAGGTTAACGCCCTCAATGCCGTCAAGGAAGGGCTAGCCCAAGCCGACCGGGGCAAGATGATCATGGCTTGTGGCACCGGCAAAACCTTCACCAGCCTGAAGGTTGCCGAGGAACTGGCGGGCAAAGGCAAGCGGGTGCTGTTCCTGGTGCCGAGCCTATCCCTGTTATCCCAAACCCTGACGGAATGGACCCAGGAAAGCGCCACCCCGCTCCACAGCTTCGCCGTCTGCTCCGACAGCGATGTCGGGAAAAAGCGCAAGAAGGACGACGATACCGTCCAGACCTTCACCCATGAGCTGCGCTACCCCGCCACCACTGAGCCGGCGCGGCTGGCCACCGAAATGGCCAAGCGGCACGACCACCAGCACATGAGCGTGGTGTTTAGCACTTACCACTCCATCGAGGTCATCAGCAACGCTCAGCGTGAACACGGGCTGCCACCCTTCGACCTGATCGTCTGCGACGAGGCCCACCGCACTACCGGGGCCAAGTTCGATGGTGAAGACGAGAGTGCCTTCATCAAGGTACACGACAACGCCATCATCAAAGCTGCCAAGCGTCTGTACATGACTGCGACCCCTCGTATCTACGGGGATTCCGCCAAGGCGACAGCAGAACGGGACAATGTCGTCCTGTGCTCCATGGACGACCCTGCCCTCTACGGAAAGGAGCTCTATGTCATCACCTTCTCCGAGGCAGTGAAGAGAGGCTTGCTTTGTGATTACAAGGTCCTCGTCCTTGCCGTGGAAGAATCCCACGTCAGCCGCCGCTTGCAAACCCTGCTGAAGGACGAGGACAACCAGCTCAAGGTGGACGATGCCGCCAAGATCGTAGGATGCTGGAAAGCTCTTTCCAAGCAGGATCTGACCGAAGACCTTGCCCACGATGCCCGGGCGATGAGGCGAGCAGTCGCCTTCTGCCAGGTGATTGAGACGGTCAAGGGGGGCAAGACCCACAAGGTCAGCTCCAAACAGATCGCTGGCATGTTCCAGGAAGTTGTCGAAGCCTACCAGGAGGCGGAAGACACAGAGGAGCAATACCGCCTCAACTGCGAAGCCGAGCACGTCGACGGCTCTATGAACGCCAGCGAGAAGGAAGCCAAGCTGGAATGGCTGAAGGCCAACCCCCCGGAGAACACCTGCCGGATCCTCAGCAACGTCCGCTGCCTCTCCGAGGGTGTAGACGTTCCCGCCCTGGATGCCGTCCTGTTTCTGACCCCGCGCAACTCTCAGGTGGATGTGGTGCAGTCCGTGGGCCGGGTGATGAGGAACGCCCCTGGCAAGAAGCTGGGCTACGTCATTTTGCCGGTAGTCATTCCGGCAGGGGTCGAAGCCCACGAGGCCTTGAACGACAACCAGACCTACAAGGTGGTCTGGCAAGTGCTCCAGGCACTCCGCTCTCACGATGACCGTTTCGATGCCATGGTCAACAAGCTGGACCTGATCGGCAAGGACACCAGCAAGATGGAAGTCATCGCCATCACCGACAAGATCCAGGCCAAGCAGCAGGCTCCTAAGACCAAGAAGGGCATTGCCAACGCCAAAGGCCAACATGGAATCGGCGCAAAGCGGAAGAACTACGACGCCGAAGGACAACTTACCGACCAGGGCGGCCTCACCTTCGAAATTGGCGAAATCGAAAAAGCCATCTACGCCAAGCTGGTGCAGAAGGTGGGCAACCGGCACCACTGGGAAGACTGGGCCAACGACATTGCAAAGATTGCCCGCACCCATATTGACAGGATCACCGGCATCATCGAGAACCCCACCAACAGCAAAGAGCGAGAGGCCTTCAACGCCTTTGCCGAGGAACTCCGGGACGATCTGAACGACAGTATCAGTGATGGGGAAATCATCGAGATGCTGGCCCAACACCTTGTCACCAAGCCCGTCTTCGACGCTCTGTTCGAGGGCTACAGCTTTGCCAACCAGAACCCCATGTCCCAGGCCATGCAGGGTGTCCTGGATGCCCTCCAAGAACATCACATAGGCAAAGAGGCCGACACCCTTCAGGCCTTCTATGAGAGCGTCAAGCTCCGGGCAGAAGGCATCGACAACGCCGCCGGAAAGCAGAAAATCGTGGTGGAGTTGTACGACAAGTTCTTCCGCAACGCATTCCCCAAGATGACGGAACGGCTGGGCATCGTCTACACCCCTGTCGAGGTGGTGGACTTCATCCTCCACAGCGTCAACCACCTTTTGCAACAGGAGTTTGGTCAGACCCTTGGCAGCAAAGGGGTGCATATCATTGACCCCTTCACCGGCACGGGCACCTTTATCACCCGGCTCCTACAAAGCGGTCTGATCGACCCTAAACAGCTACCCTATAAGTACAAGCACGAAATCCACGCCAACGAGATTGTCCTCCTAGCCTACTATATCGCCGCCATTAATATCGAAGCGGTCTATCACAGCATCGTCGGGGGCAAGTACGTTCCCTTCGAGGGTATATGCCTGACTGACACCTTCCAGATGTATGAGAAGGACGACCTGGTAGATGCGTTGCTGGAGGACAACAGTGCGCGTCGTAAGCGACAGAAAGCGCTGGATATTCGGGTGATCGTTGGAAACCCTCCGTATTCTGCAGGGCAGACCAGCGCTAACGATAACAACGCCAATGTCCAGTACCCAACGCTCGATGAGCGCATACGTACTACCTATGCGGCCAGCTCGAAAGCCACACTCAAAAACGCTCTATATGACAGCTATATCCGTGCGATTCGCTGGGCCAGCGACCGTATTGGCGATGCCGGGATAATCGGCTTTGTGACCAATGCCGGCTTTGTAGAAGCAAACACCGCAGACGGCCTGCGCAAGTGCCTGGCCGATGAGTTCTCCAGCCTCTATGTTTTCCATCTGCGCGGAAACCAGCGCACCAGCGGCGAAACCTCACGCAAGGAAGGTGGCAAGATTTTCGGCAGTGGTAGCCGCGCTCCTATCGCTATCTCGCTACTGGTCAAGAATCCCAATGCACAGGCTCACGGCCAAACTTATTTCCATGACATTGGCGACTACCTGAGTCGTGAGGAAAAGCTGGAGAAAATTGCAGGCTTTTCCAGCGTGGCTGGTATCGACCAATGGCAGCAAATTAAACCCGATGAGCACGGTGACTGGTTGAAACAGCGCAGTGAATGCTTCGGTGAGTTTATATCTATTGGCGATAAGAAGTCGGATTCAGCCACAGTATTTGAAAATTACTCACGTGGAGTGATGACATCTAAGGATGCATGGTTGTTCAATTCTTCGCTGCAAAAGCTCCGATCATCTGCACAAACCATGGTTTCTTTTTATAAGAGTGAGCAACAAAGATACTTGAAGTTTGTATCGGAAATTCCTGATGGAATAGCTCCTATTCCAAATGATTTTTTCGATAAGAATCCAAGTAAAATTAGTTGGGATGGCGAGTTGATAGTAGCTTGCGCTAAAGGTAAAGCGCTTGTTTTTGAGCCTTCGCGGCTCATGCAATCAATCTATCGGCCATTCACTAAGCAATGGTATTACTCTGAGCCCGGCATTAATCTCAGGGTTTATCAGATGCCCCGAATTTTCCCATCCCCACGGACAGAAAACCTAGTTATTCAGGTTGCGGGGGTTGGCGCTAGAGCCTTTACAACCCTGATTTCGAACGTTTTACCCTGCTTGGATAACGTAGAAAAAGGCCAGTGCTTCCCCCTTTACCTTTACGACGAAGCCGCCCAAGCTTCGGATGACGACCTCTTTGCCAAGCCCTTTGAAGCCGGCTTGCGCCGCCGCGATGCCATCACTGACGCTGGTCTGGCACATTTCCAGAGCGCCTACCCAGATGAGTCGCTTAGCAAGGAAGACCTGTTCTACTACGTCTACGGCATCCTCCATTCGCCGGACTACCGCGAGCGCTTTGCCGACAACCTGAGCAAGGAGCTGCCGCGAATTCCGGCAGTGAAGAAGGCCACCGATTTCTGGGCCTTCAGCAAGGCGGGCCGCGCCTTGGCCGACCTCCACATCAACTACGAAACCGTGGCGCCCTACCCTCTCACTATCGAATCGAAGGGTAAGCTGACGGATGCCGACTACCGCGTGGAGAAGATGAAGTTCGCCAAGAAAGGCGACAAAACCGCCGTCGTCTACAACGCCAAAATCACCCTCAAGGGCATTCCCGAAGAAGCCTGGGAGTATGTAGTCAACGGCAAGGCCTCCCTGGACTGGGTGATGGAGCGCCAGGCTGTTCGGACCGACAAGGCCAGCGGCATCGTCAACGACGCCAACGACTGGGCCATCGAAACCATGGGCAACCCCCGGTATCCCTTGGAGCTGTTCCAGCGGGTAATTACGGTGAGCCTGGAGACCATGAGGATTGTTCGTTCACTGCCAAAGTTAAATATTTAGCCGGGCCGAATCAGGGAGAACCATGATCAGTGATGCACCTCTACAATCCCCCGGCCATCCCACGCACAAGTCTGCGAGGCCAACTTCATTCCTACGGCTTAGGCAGCCTGATGCTTCATCTTGCTGAGTTTGCAATACCAAACAAGGACTTCGCCTAACGATTAGATCTCTTTTCTTCTTCAGGACCAAATTAACTGTCAGATGGCGTTTGGCACCAGTCCACGGCCCCAGCATTAATCCAATTTAACAAAAAAAGGTATTTATCGTTGACTGAATTGTCCCGCACATGTATTCATGAGATACGGGAGCGTAAACAACTCGAGTATAACCTTCTAAAAAAGGATTAAACAGAATGTCTAGGTGGATAGATCATTTTAAGAATCATGAATTTCAAAAGTATTGGACTGAAATTGTTGAAGATGTCAAAAATCTAACAGCCGATAATGCGAGTGTAGAAACTGATCTTCAGGAGATCTCTCGTCTCAAAAAAGCCGTAATATTTTTACAAGGTATTTTGAATGGCTGTGACCCAGAATTGATACCGGTTTCCACCTGGGATCAATTCAAAGATCAATCACTACAATGCACGCAGCAATTAGCTGAATACAAAAAAACTAGGCAAAACGCTAATTTAATCGCCATCAATAAGCACATTGATAATCTTCTTTCGTACCTGAAGCCATATGAAATACAGGCTGGGGAACGGGCCAAACTCGCTCAGCAAGCATTTTTTAAATATTCACAGGAAATAGCTGCTGGCTTGGATCGCTTCAAAGAAAAAGTGGATTCTAAATCTGATGAAATTGACACGCTGAAAGAAAGCGTCGTTAAGTCAAAAAAACAAATTGACAGCATCTCAAAAGAAATAGATCGTCTCTCAATTGAGTATTTTGAAGACACCGAAGATAAAGAATCTGCTGAGACAAAAATATCAAGGCTTTTTACTAGCATTTCAACTAAGCATGAAGAAATAGAAAATTTTTATGATGAGCTGATGGGATCTGAAAGCTCGATTAAATCACTTGTAATATCCGCAAGCACTGAGATCAATCAACGCAAGTCCGAAATTGACTCGCTCCTAAAGGAAGTCAACACTGATGTGAAGGATATTAAGTCTTTTTACGATGATTCTTTTGGTAGTGAAGGTTATGACGCTAAAGAATGGAAGCATAGCAGCAGCATCAGGGATCGATTGGATAAATTAATTGAAGAACTGGAGGAGTTTAACAAAGAGCAGCATGAACGGTACTCTGCATTAAACGGCCAAATCGAGAGTCTTTTGCCCGGTGCGACCTCGGCGGGTCTAGCGACGTCCTATCACACTCTCAAGAAGTCGTTCAAAAGGCCGATTACCATTTTTACGACAATGTTTTGTGTTTCAATCTTTGCTCTATCTTTTGTAGCACTAGCAACAATGACTACCGAATTGAGCTTAAGCCAAGTAACCTTCATTGAACTATCCGACTACCAAAAGGCTTTCGGAAATCTCATAATGAAACTTCCGCTATTACTGCCACTCATTTGGTTGGCGTACTTTTTCTCAAAACGACGCAGCGAAGCCCAAAGGCTGCAACAGGAGTATGCTCATAAAGAGGCCATTGCAGTATCCTACGTTAGCTTTAAGAATCAAATTACTGCGCTAAAAGAAGATCATACAGAGCTAATGAATTTGTTGCTTGCTTCTGCAATTTCGGCAATTTCTCATAATGCATCTACTACGTTAGGTGATAAGCACGGAGATAAATCGCCTCCACACGCAATCTTTGAGCAACTTATGAAAGTGATATCCAGAAAGTAGGTTAATAAACGTTTAATGGCACTCGGTCCGGAGCAGGCAAGGATCCCCCCACAAGTTCCGGCTCGAACCCGGGCGCCGAAGCCTCACAGCAGCCTTCAGTGCAGCCTTCAGTGCAAAATACGGATACCAATGAATGTGCGGCCGCATCAGCGCCTACGACCCTGCCACCCTTGAGGCCTTCCTGAGGATGTTCAGGGTCAATCCTCCGACCATACCGCCCAGGTACAACGTGAGCCCCACTACCGACGTGCCGGCCCTCTGGAGGGACGAGGAAGGCCACCATGCCGAACTGATGGCCTGGGGCCTAACCCCTCGCTTTTGGCGCGGTGGCACCCCGAAGCCACTCTTCAATGCCCGGGCCGAAGGGATCTGGGAAAGGGCTAACTTCCGGGGCCGGATAGGAAAACACCACTGCGTGGTCCTCGCCAACGGATTCTATGAGTGGCGGCAAGGCGCCCAGGGGAAGGAGCCATGGCACATCACCCGGGCCGATGGCCAGGCCCTGGCCTTTGCAGGGATCTGGCAGGAAGGGCTCGATCACAGGGAGTGCTGCGTCGTCACCACCGGTGCCAATGCCATGATGGCCGAGATCCACGACCGGATGCCGGTCATTCTCGACGTGGAGACTTCAGGGGCTTGGCTGGAGGCCACCGACCGGGAGGAGATCAACGCCCTCATGGCGCCCTGCCCTGCTGATTGGTTGACGGCCCGAAGGGTGAGCAGCTATGTGAACAGTAGTCGACATGAAGGGGTTAAGTGCCTGGCGGAACCTGACGCGGCCTGATTACCCATAGTCGCGCCGACGAATGCCGACGCAAGCTTAATCTTGTCTCTGAAAATATTCGGAGGAAAGTCGCTGGGCCTCTGAAATCTGCTCAGGGGTCATCATGCCTTTGATTATGTCTCTATTTTCTCTGGCTTTTTGGTCTGTAACTGCCGCGATGTTCCACCAGAAATAGGCCTTTATGTAATCCTTTGGCACACTCTCACCTCTGGCGTACATGTAGCCCAGGCCGTATTGGGCATCGGCATAGCCCTGTTCTGCGGCTTTGCGATACCAGTTTACGGCTTCCTGGTCGTTTTTTGGCACACCCTCGCCCTTGGTGTACATGACGCCCAGGCTGTATTGGGCTGCGGCATAGCCCTGATCTGCTGCCTTGCGATACCACTTTACGGCTTCCTGATCGTTTTTTGGCACACCCTCGCCCTTGGCGTACATGTAGCCCAGGCCGTATTGGGCATCGGCATAGCCCTGTTCTGCGGCTTTGCGATACCACTTTACGGCTTCCTGATCGCTTATTGGCACACCCTCGCCCTTGGCGTACATGAAGCCCAGGTTGACTTGGGCATAGGCGTCGCCCTGATCTGCTGCCTTGCGATACCACTTTACGGCTTCCTGATCGTTCTCAGGGACGCCTAAGCCATGATCGTACACACCGCCCAAGGCGGATTGGGCCTCGGGATCCCCTCCCTTCGCTTTTCTTTGTAGCTCAGAAAGATCACCAGAAAACGCCAGCAGAGATGACAAAACCGCTATCAAGCAGGCCAATACCAGCGATCCGACCTTCCTTATCTTTTTCATCTTGTCACCAATTGCTGTGTTCTATGAATCTGCATACTACCTAGCCTCGCCGGAGGCACCAACCTCAGCTGTCGCCGATGACCATGCCTGGAAACCAGAAACCTCGCTGGACTAAGCCAGAAATTTTATTCTATCATTCTCCGTCAAATCGCACACAAGGAGGTGCCACCATGTCAACCCTCGTCCTCTCTCGCCGCGAACTTGAAGCAATCTGGATCGGCGACAATATACGGCTGTCGATCGTCAAGATCACAAATAGCCATGTCAGGCTCAAAATTGAGGCCCCTGTCCAGCTTTCTGTAGTGCGTGAGGAATTACTGCTAGGCGACGACGATAGAAAGCGACCAGAATAAGGCGAGCTATGGTTTGACTTGCGCATCCTCATGGTTATCTCCTCGCTTCGGCGGCCTGGGTGGCCACTTCCACCCAGTCAATCAGTGCGTTGAGCTGGCCGGCAGTTCGGTCGGCCTGGGTGTACTGGGAAACATGAAACTCATGTACTCGTCTAAGCTCGTCGTCGAGGCCCTCTGCAGCAGCTCTGGCGGCGCCTTCGGAGTCCGCAAGCACATTGATTGAGTCGGCGCAGGTGTTGAAAGCCCGGCGCAACCGGTGACGGTCAAGATCGACATCACGCACAGCAGCCGCGGCACGTTTTTCGGCTTCATGGGCATACTCCTGATATTCCACTCGTATCTGGGCGGTGCGGTCGGCCATGCCGGTCTCCAGGCGCCGGTTCTCCTCCACAGTCTCAGCCAGCGCCTGTGCCTGCTCGGCCTTGTAGCGGTCGAAATCAGCCTGGATGGCAGCCATTCCGGCGCGCTCCCCGGCCTTATAGATGGCGCGAACCCCAAGTCCTGTTCCGGCAATCAGGCCAACCACCAGCAATGCGACAGCAACACCCTTGGCGTCAATCATTGGGATCCCGTTCCGTTTACCCTGTCAGCCTTGTTCGCCACCTTGTCGTTGATAGCGTCCAGCTTGTCGAACATCTGTCGGAACAGATCCTGTTGTTCCCGCCGGAATTCCTTGAAGTCATCCTTGTGGGTGAAATCCGATAGCTTGTCGGCCAACTTTTCGTCGGCTACCCGTAGGGCCACCACGTCCTTTTTCACGCCGTCAATTACCATCTTGCCCAGATAGGCGATGATGCCCAGCATCAGGTTTATGATCAGGCTGGCCACCGCGATGCCAATGTAGAGTGCCGGAGTCATTCATACGTCCTTTTGGAAAAATGGCCTGTATTTCGGGGCGCGCAGCTCGACCACATTGCGGACGTGCTCGCGGTTGATCTGGTAAGGGGAGCGGCCATAGCCATGCCAGGGTTGGCGGGATTTAACGCTGTGAAGCTCCACATGGCCAAACCAGCGGGCGCTGTCACAACCAGGTGTGTTGTCACACAGCAGCCGGTCGCGGCGGACATGTGTCTCGCCGCCGTTGTATGCCGACAGGGTGAAGGCCCAGCGGTCGGTGATCGAGGCGGCGCCAGGCACCCGGCGCCAGATGCCGTGGGTCATCTCAACGATGGCGGTCAACTGGTACTCGGGCTCGAAACGCCGCTCGAAAGTCCAGTCCCGCAGGCTACGGTGCGCCTGGCGAAGCTCTTCCTGCTTGTTGAACCGCACGGAGCCATCCGCACGGTAGGCAATGGTGGTCTGCCCCAGTCCATAGCCGTACTCCCGGGATGTCTTCAGCTCAGCGCGGGGGTTCCAGCACTTGGGGTGATCCAGCCGAATGCACGTCTCCTGCTCAATCAGGCCAGCCAAGTGCCACGGCTGCGGTGAGGCCGGCCATATTGCCGCCTGGACGGCCAGCAACACCGGCAGATAGAGCTTAGCGAGGGCCGGAATCATGCCTTTGCCCAGAACACCATGGAGTAGAACAGCAGGCCAAAGAACACCAGGAGGGCGGCCGCGATAGTCGCCGCCGGCTGCTCACCGGCCAGGGCCCGGGTCACCAGGTCCGTCAGGTTGATCTGGGGAAACACCACCATGCTCACCACGATGGCGACACCCGCAAGGACCAGGGCGAACAGACTCCACTCCAACAAGGTCTTGGCCAGGGCCAGGTCCACCAGCATCAGCACAGCCAGGGCCGGCAGGATCAGCAGCCAAGCGGACTTGTCGGCGAGGGATTTCAGGATTTTGGGCATGGGCACCTCCGGCAAGGCAAGCAGTCAAGGTCAGGTCTCTGAGCCCTGACTGTAGCCCCGTCACTATCGCCGAATGTAGCCTTACAGGGTTGCCCTACCCTTCCACATCCGCGAACCTTCCGGACTCCCTGGCATCTCGGCGGCTGCTTGGCAGATAAATGCCATCTTCGGCCTGTGCAACACGACGCTTGCGCGCTCGAATGCTCTGGGTCAGGTTGTTGGGCCTGATGGCTCTGGTGGGGTTCTTCTGATTAAACGCCTGGATCTCCTTCCTGACTTTATCCATGCCAGCCTGATCCCCGTCGATGGATGCGCCGGCGAATTCCGCCATCAGTTCAGACCGCCTTGCGCTCAGCCTCTTGTCTGCATCAAAGACCGCAGACCGCCCCTCATAGGCAAGGCGCACATCGGAGGGCGAGAAACCAGCAAACTGCCCAAGCAATCCAGCGACATCGACCTCATCTTTTATGACGACGCCTGACCGGTCTACCACGCCTTCGCTGGCGTAACGGAGTGTCTTGACCGGATTCCTGATGGCCACAGGGAGTATCGACTCCAGACCCAGCAGGTATTCGCCCTTGGCCATATCGTTCATGCCCTTGGCGACATTGGTGCCTATGCCCACCACCGGCCCCAGCATCTCCACGGTGAACCGCTCCGCCCAGTCGGCCCCCTCCAGCCCCTCCTGGACATCTGGGAATATCAGCTGATCGAGGCCCACCCGCCCGGAAATATCCCAGGGAGTGGCACGGGAGAAGCCCTTGGCGATAATTTCAGCGGGTTTTTGGCCAATTGCATCCGCCAGCATATTGCGGAATTCGGCCTCAGGGTCCAGCGGGTCATCATCATCGCCGCCAAACGCCAGCGCCAGGGTGGCCGCCAATCCCACCAGACCTGCCGCAGCCCCCACCTTGCCGCTGGCACCGGCCATCGCCGCCGCTGCAACTGGCACGGTCACCAACGGCATCGGCAGCCCCAGCACACCCGCCGCCGCCACATGGGAGAACAACAGGCCAGCAATCATGCGTCGCGCCTCCCGCCGCTCTGCCGGTGTTTTGCCGGCAAAGGACTGGTAGGTGTTGCGGACCATGGTGTAGATCATATTCTGGCTGTACTGCTTGAACAGCAGCACCACCTTGGCCACGTTGCCCTGCATGGCCCGGGGGCGATTATCGGCGGAATAATCAAAGTGGCTGTCGTAAGTTGCCTTCTTGGCCTGCTCGAACCCTGCCCGGTGATCGGCCCCGCTCTCCCTCGCCAACCGGTAGGCGGCCAGGAAGGTGGCTTGCCGGTTGAACCGCTCCGCATGGTGGAACATGAAAGACGCCATCCGCATCACTGGCCGGACCTTCCAGGCCACACCGGTATCTTCGCCTTGTGCAATGCCCGCCAAGTCGTGGGCCATGGTGACATCAATGGTGCCATCCGCCACGGCCTGATTGTAGGCGGCCAGCTCGTCGCCTTTCAGCGATTTGGACAAATCATTCTTCGCGGCAAAGGTCTCCTTCGAGGCCTTCAACAGCGAGGCGCCGGCCTTGTCGAACCCCCACTTGGCGCCCATGATCGGGAAAGCCACCAGAGCTGTCTGGGACATATTCACAATGGCGGATGCCGGCGACAGGCCCATGTAGTAGAGGAAGCCGAAAGATGTCAGCGCCGTCGATACCGGGTTGCTCTTGGGGTTCATCATGGCCTCATGGCGCTTGTTCATCTCGTCGATGACACGCTGGGCCCGGGGCTGGTCGTAGTCGTCGGACTCCTTGGCCATATCGGCATATTTCTGCATGGCGTCCAGCTCCGATTGCATCTGGTCACCGTAGCGCAGCTTGGCCAGGTACCGGGCACCGTGAAACATATTCTGGGCAAAGGCCCGGCGGGCATCATCGCTGAACCCCGGGGTGCCCTTCCGGTGAATACCGTGCTTGGCCCAAGACAGATCAGGGAGCGATGACAGGTAAAGCTGGCCGAGGGTGTCCTCCAGCTCCTGCAGCTGCTGGGATGGCACGTCCAGACCATCCAGCGCGCCATAGAGCTCGTCCATGAAGCCGCGGCCAACGGAGTCCCGGCTGGAAAGGAATTCCCTGGCCAGAACCACCCGGCTCACCTCAAAGCCTTCGCTGGCCTTGAATCGGCTGGTCATGCTATTGCGCAACGCCTCGGCCTCGCCCATGGTTTCGGCGCGGTTCACGCTCACCACCTTGCCCTCGGCATCCTTCACGGACACCACATACTGGCCAAACCGCGCCAGGGGGAAGTACACCCCGGGCACCTTCTTGTAGAACTCGCCATCCATCCGCTTGATCAGCTGGGCCTTTTTCTCGTCACGGAGCTCGCTGCGCATGATCCTGGCGGCGATGGCGTCCCGCACATCCTTGTGGTGGTCCTTGTAGGAATCCCGGGCCTCCCGATACACGGCCTTGGCGTCGTCCGAGAGCGCATTGAACCGGCCACGAAGAATGGTCAGTTTGGCGCGGTCCGCACCGGGATCCGGGGTAACTTCTGGGTCAGCGTCGATACCGGCCAAGGTGGCGTCATGCATCAGGTCCGCCAGCTTAGCGCCATCCTTCAGCTTGCCCCACTTCCGCGCCAGCTCGTCTGCATGGGCGCCGGCATCGTTCTTGTCCGCGGCAAGCTGGGCGGCCAGGCGGTCATAACGACGAAGGCCTGGCAGCATATCGCCGTAGATGTCGACGATCTGGCGCCGCCCCAGAAGCTGCAAGCCGATACCCAGGTAGTCTGTGATTTTACCGTGGGTGGACTTTTTGGCGTCGGTGACCGTGATGCTCTTGAGCCTGTCGCCAATGGCCTTGGCGCGCTGTGCGGGGGGGATGTCGTCAGCAGTGCGGAACATAACTCCCGGGCTACCAACTCCGACCCTGCCCTTGTTGGTCTGAAGCCAATCCACCACATCCCGGTTGGCGATGGCCTTGGCCTCGCGCACCGCGGCGACGATAGATTCATTGGGGTTGCCGTTCCAGTTGCGGGCCAGAATGGCCTGGGCCTGCAAGCCGGTCTCGGAATTGTCTGAGGGGTTGGTGCCTGAGAGAGTGAAGGGGTGGTCGCCGTCGCGGAACAGGGCGCCCAGACCCCCATGCTTGACTAGCGAATGGCTCCCGACGAGAACTTGTTGAAGTATTCCGGATCGCGTTCCGCTCTCGCTCGATACAAGGGACTGGATAAAGATGACTCGGCGCAGCGTCGATTCACCTGCTCGAGCCTTTTCAACTCCGCTAAGTTTTCTGGCGAGTTTAAGTCTATCGCCATCAAGGGGTCGTCCTCCTCTATCAACAAATCGCCTTGCGCTGAAGTCATAACGGTAGCCCTTGATTTCTGGGAACTGGTTGTGTGCCGTCGCCAGGAAAGTGTCGATCAAGGCCGCCACCTTGTCAACATCGCTGCCCCGCCACGCCAGGGGAGGAATACCCTTCTCGGGGACACCTCGCAACTGCTCATGTGCCGGTTTCAGGTGCTCCGTGGTGCCGAACCGAAGTGCCGAGGACAGCATGTTGCTGGTCCTGCGCACAATCGCATCCTCCGACAGTCCCTCCGGGTCACCGGCGAATTCCTTGCCGGTTTTGTAAGCATAGTTGGCTACAGCGGCGTACACGCCAGCACCCTTGGATCCCGTCTCGAACCGGCTGACATCGATCCACACCGAGTCGTCCGTCTCGTAGACGTGGAAGTCATCACCGTATTCGTTGCGGAACAGGTGGCGCTTGTCGGCGCCAGAGTCCCTGGCCTCTTCAGGCCGGGTATCATCCCCGATGAACCGAGACCCTTGGTAGACCTCTTCCATGATGGCCGCCAGGTCGTGCTTGTTGCTCACCGGGTAGCGAAACAGCTCGTCCACCTGAGCAAGCTCCGACAACACCTCCTGGGCGAAGGCCTCCTCCTCGGTGCGGAACATCGGCGTCGAGTCGATGTAGAAAGACTTCTCGCGCAACCCGGTGCGGACGGCATCTCGGGCTCGGGACAGCAACGCGAACAGTTCTCCATCAGTCAACTTGGCGCTGGCGAGGAACCCATGCTTGCGCAACCACTGCCGGATCGCCCCAATCAGCTCCTGGACCAGCTTGCGGACAGTCGGGCGCTGGTCCTGGGCCAGGTGGGCCAGCAGCTCCTCCATCACCACCCGGTTGCGGGCCTCCTGGCTCAACTTGCCCTGGCCCTGTGCCCTGTCTGCGTCCCTGAAATACCCCTCCAGGTTGATCCCATGACGCGCTGCTGCCTCACGGATCCCCTTGTCACCACCAATGGCCAACCACAGCCGGTTCATTTGGGAGGTGATGTCCTTGCCGAACAGCCCATTCAGGCCCAGGTGGCCATAGGCCTCATGGAATACAGTCTGTTCCAGATCCGCCAGGGTGCTATGATTACCGGCGATGACATAGACCGTCTGGGAGGGAACATGGAGTACGCCGCGTATGCGCTCGTTGCCGCCGGCATTGCGTACATCGTTTTGAACCGCCGCCGGAAGCTCCGAAAACGCCGCAACCGTCCGGGTCCGTTTGACGGCCCCTTTGCTCCACTCGACGGTGATGGCTCTCACTACTTCCTCTGCATCCGCCAGGGAGACGGATCCTACCTTCCCGGCTTCCTGCCCTCGGACCCGAGTACCCATGGCTCCGCCAGTACGGAGAAGCGCGGCGGGGGAGTCGACTGATTTGTCGGCATTTCCATCAAGCTCCTGTATCACCTCCCGAAGCCGCTCACGCTTAACCGCCAGCTCCTCCTGACCGGGGAAGGGCTCGTTGGCTTTCTTTTCCAGCTCGGGCAGATCCCGTTCCGCCTGATCGAGCTGACGCTCCAGCTGCTGCGCCTCCCGGTCGGAAGCCAAGCTTTCCGCCTCGCTCGTGAGGCTGCTGAGTATCGGAATGATACCCGGGGTACCCACGCCATCACCGATACTGTAGACCTGCTTGCTCGCCCGACTGGCCACGACACTCTGATCGTCTCGCACCAAGACCAGTGAGGGCACAAAAGACTTCTGCTGGTAGATGTCAATGTCGGCCACCAGCCTGAATCCGTACAGCTTGCCAAGGGGAAGTTCAAAAGACTCCGAGATATCACCCAAGGAAAGCTTTTCCGATATTTGCTTGGCGATCTCCCGGGCCGCGTCGGTTCGGGAGATGTAGGTGTCATTGCCTATCGTCATTTCGAAAGGTGTGGCATCGCCCAAGGCTGCAGAAATGGCGCCGGCTATCCCGTCTTTCGACTTCAGGCGATTCCCGTTGACATCGACCACAAAGCGGGCCTTATCATCCCCCGCTTGCTGCTGTTCGATAATCGCCCGCGCGGCACGGTTGGCCTCGAACAGCGATCTGTACTCCTTGCCCTCGATCGTGACGGCACGTTGTCCTGCTCGCTCGTCCCGGGCTGCGATTTCGCGTTCCAGGATGGCGGCGTCCTCCCGGGCCTGTGCGATTCTGGCCGGGTTGCGCTCAATAGCGCGACGGGCGGAATCCACTGAATCCTTGACGCCCCACAACTTGCGCCGGTGGGCGCGCTCTTTCAGTTCGAGGGTGCTGATCTCAGATTCCAGCTTGACCCGTTCGAGCAACAGCGGATTGCCAGACGCAAGGGCTGCCATTTCCGCCATACCAACGGCATCCTCGTCTTCGAACTCCATCAGGAAGTCGCCCTGATACTTGCGAATCCCGTTGATGGTTTTCAGCTTGGTGGCGTTCAGATCCCACATCTTCGCGTCGACGGTGCGCTCGGTGGCGTAGGCCAGGATTTCCATTTCAAAGTCATCACGGTAAAGCGGGTTTGGCTTGTCGTTCGTTGGCGGCGTCGAAAAGAGATTGCCCTGCCGGATCACCCGGCCTTCCCGCTGCTCGATATCACTTGGCTTCCAGGTGACGTCAATGTGGTGGAGCGCCACCGCCCGGTCCTGCACATTGGTGCCGGCACCCATGCGCGGCGTCGAGCCCAACAGGATCCGGACCTTGCCGCTTTTCACAGAATCGAAGAGGGCCTGTTTCTGCTCGTCGTTGTTGGCTTCCTGGACAAAGCGGATTTCGTTGGCGGGAATCCCCCTGGCCACTAGGTTGTCCTTGATCTGCTGGTAGGCATTCCAGCCTCCTGTCTGGGCAGAGCGCAGTGCCTCGATCTCGTTGGCGTCGTACTTGTCGAGCTTATCCTCGATATCCATGAATTTCGCTTCGTCGCCCGACCTCAGCGCGTCGTCTCGCTGCTTCACCAAGGCGTCAAACTCCTTGATGATCTTGTCGTCGCCCTTGGCCTTGGGCACGGAACGGTCGAGAAAGACCAGTTGGGTGCCCTTTTCAGCGCTCCATTGGTCGTAAATGCGCTTGATCTCGTTGCTGGCCCTCTCGAGTTTACCGCCTACTTCCGTGCTGGGGTTACGTGGGTCCACGGCGCGGATATCCAGTGACACCTTTCGCGCCCGATCCATCAGTCTCAGGCGTTCTGCATTGCGCTCGTTGGGATCCTCGATGTTGTCCAGGTCGTCAAACCCGGACATGATGTTTTCCAGGGCCACTTTCTGCGCTGGCGTGGGCTTGATTGCCACCAGCCGACGATCCCCGCCCTTGACGGCGGGGGCTGGGAATGGCTTGCCGCCGTTGTCCTCTGAATACCACTGCTTGATGTCGTCAAGGCTGACAGCATCGGTGAACTGGTAGTACAAATCCATCAGAGAGCGCATATTCGACCAGGTGCGACCAAGGCGGGTAACCTCTTTGAGCCGGCCTGACTCGGTGGGCTCGAAAGCGGCCGTCGCTTCAACAAACTGGGTCCGCCAAGCGTCGAAGTTTTCCAGGCCCAACTCAGACAGCGAGTCGGCGGCCAGATAGCGCATCATGGTGAACATTTCCACGGCGCTGTTGCTGATCGGGGTACCGGTCAGGAACGTCACGGAACCGGTGGGCGAATCGCGCAGAATGCGGACCTTGTTGTACAGGTCGTTGGCCTTGTTGGAACCTGTCTTGTTGCCCATGCCGCGGACGCCCGTCAGGCGGGAAGAGTAATACAGGTTCTTGAACTCGTGGGCTTCATCGACCGTCAAATCGTCCACGCCCATTTGCTCGAAGGTCAAGAGTCGATCTCGGGACTGTTCGTTCAGCCGGTCGAGACGGCTTTGGATCTTCTCGGCCAGGCGCTCGGCTTCCTTCACGCCAAAAGGCTTACGCCATCCGGATTGCCCATCCTCGTCCGCCTGCTCCTGGGCCTCCTTGATGGCTTCATTGGCGAGACGCAACTCTTCTTCCAGGTACCGCTGCTCGGTTTCCGGCGCGATCCCGATAAACCCGAATGAGGAATGGGGGACGACCACGATATCCCAGTCGCCAGTAGCGATCTTGCCGAATAGACGACGACGGCGCTTCTTCTCGAAATCCTTTTTGCCAGCGGCCAACACCTTGGCGCCGGGGTACAGGCGGTAGATATCCGCGGCCCACTGCTCCACCAGGTGGTTCGGCACCACGATCATGGGCTTTCTGGACAGGCCCATTCGCCGGCGCTCCATGGCCCGAGCGATGGCGGTATAGGTCTTGCCAGCACCGACGGCATGATCCACCAGCATGAACCTCTCGTAGATCCCGCGCCAAATGGCGTTCATCTGGTGGCGGCGCATCTTGATAATGGCATCCGGCACCTTCCCGGGCAGAACCAGATGGGATCCGTCATACTGGCGAACCACCCGGGTATTGAATTTCTCGTTGAACAGATCCACCAGAGAGTTGCGGCGGTTGGATTCACGGAAAACCCAGTCCCCGAACTCTTCGATGACCTCCTTCGATTTGAGAATGGCGAGGCTGGTTTCCTCCTGATCGACGTGTGTTTTCCCGTCGCTATCTGTCCAGGTGACCTTGATCGGCTGGCTGTTCAGCAGGCGGGAGACAAGGGCATCCACCGGCATACGCGCGGTCCCCCAGTCTTGTGACTTTCCGGACGAATCACGGCCCGCCACATTGACGGTATAAGCGTTGGTAATAGGTGAATAGCGCACCGTCGCATCGGCATCGGTCAGATGGGTAATGAAGTCCGCATAGACCTGCGGCGGCACCCAGGAAGCGCCGAATTGCACCGTCACATTCTCGGCAGTCCAAGGCTCCGGCTGTACGGCCTCCAGGGCATCGACGTTTTTCTGCAGGCCTGCATCCCGGGCGGCATTCAGCTTGCGCCGCACCATCCCCGACAGGTAGTCGTTGGCCGTTTCATAGGTGTCCGTCTCAGGATCCAGGAACACCAGCGGCTTGGTGCCGCTTTGCAGCTTCGCTATGGCCTGCTCCTTGTCGATGCCAAGGAGGGTGGCTATACGGTCGACATTCACCCGGCCGGTTTCGGACAGGGAAATAGCCAGCGCGTCCGCTGGCGACTCGGCCTTGGTCGGCGGTTCATACTTCGGCACCACGCGCTCTTTGAGGATTGGCGCCGGGCTGGCTACTTCCGGTTGCGCCTCCAGGCCGGTCTTCTTCGCCCGGTCTTTGGTGATCTCCGGCTGGTAGGCCACTTCAAGGGCTGCAACCAGTCCGCCGTCGGGCATGGTCATGGCCAGGCGTAGATTGGCGGGCCGGTTGACGGGTCCGTGCTCCTTCACAAACGCCTCGTAGGCTTCGGCGAGCGTTCTACGGTTGCCGTTCATCACTGCGGGAACGGCGTCGGCGGTTTCCAGCTCCAGCTGGCGCTTCAACAGATCGCGCAGCTTGATGATACCGCTCAACCGGTCAAAGCCGGTTTTGCCAAGACGCAGCCCGGAGGGAATATCTGCCTCGCTCTCGAATACTTCCCGGTTGTATTGGTTCAGCTTGGTTGGCTTGCCTTCCTTATCCAACAGCTTGACCACCTTTCCCTGCTCGTCGAGGGCCGGCACCAATCGATACCATCGCCCCTTTTCGTCCAGCTTCAGCTGCTCGGACCAGGGGCTTTCCTCGGTGATCTCCTGCTTTGTGTACTCGTAGTCGCCTTCCTCGGTTTCACGCTCGATAACGCGCTCGATCTTGCCATCTTTATTGAACTTCAAATGCCCCTCTTCCTCCCCGGCAATCGCGATCCGCAAGGCATCACTCATGCGGGAGTACCGCTCCTGAGTGGCGGCAAGGATATCGGCATCGATGTTCTGGATATTCTCGGGCAGACGGTTGACGGCTTCCTGCAGCATCCCTTCCAAGCTGGCAGGGTTGTCGAGGCGCACTGTGATGTCGGCACCGTGCTGCATGGAGCCTGACCGCTCAAGGACACCCATAATCTGCCGGGGGTTGTCCTTGAAGTAGCGATTGACCACCATCGGATCGCCGCCAAGGGGGTCTGGCACACTGGCGGTTTCCACCCACGAGGGGTAGATGATCTCCGCGTCACCCCTGGGATCATCTGGGATGGGTACCGGCTCCAGCGGGCTTTGGCGCTTTTGGAAAATCAGGATATCAGTGACCACTTCGGTCCTGGCGTTCTCCTTGAAAGCGGTATCCGGGAGCCGGATGGCGGCCACCAGTTCAGCCTGTTCGGCCAGCTTTTTCCGGGTGCTACTGTCCTGGGCGTCCATCAGGTAGCGTGACACCACCTTGATTTGCAGGCCACCCGGGCGCAACGCATCCATACCGGCGCGGAAAAACTGGTTATGAATTGAGACACCAGACAATTCCGGCTTGTACTGGAAGCGCAGCGATTCGGAACCAAAGGGTGGGTTGCCGATATTCAGAGCAAAGGCGTTGTCGGCCAGGGGAACCTTGTGAAAGCCAGCGTGGAGCACCGTCGATTCAGGGTACAGGGCCTCCGCAATACGGGCCGTCACCGCGTCGTATTCGACTCCGACAAACTTGGCGTTGGTGTCCCGTGGAGCGAGGCCCAGGAAGTTCCCCGTGCCCATGGAATCCTCAAGCACCAGGCCACCCTTGAAGCCAAGGCGCTTGGCCATGCCCCACATGGCGGAAACCACGGTTTGCGAGGTGTAGTGCGCGTTGCGGGTCGAGCGGCGGGCGGCATTGTATTCCTGCTGGTCAAGCAAGTCGCGCAAGGCATTCCCGCGCTCCTCCCATTTCTCCTTGAACTTGCCGGTCTTCGGGTCGGGGAAGGCATTGGCCAGCCCGCCCCACCCCACATAGCGGGCGAGAATTTGCTGCTCTTGGGGAGTTGCTCGGCGATTCTCGCGGTCAAGTGACTTGAGCACACGAATGGCGGCGATGTTGTCATTGAACTTCTGGACTTCGCCGCCTTTGCCGAGATTGAGATCGGGGGTTATCTGGAAATTGCGCCCTGGGATGTTGGGGGCGCTGGCTGTCTCGCTGGTTAGCTCTGGTCCTCGTTCCAGGTCGAATAGTCCGCCATCTCCCTTCGGTTCCTGGCTTCCAATTCCGCCAGTTCCTCGACCTCCCAGTCGTCCTCCGGTGCCGGCTCGGGATCCAGGAGAACGAACTCCTTGAGCGCCACTTCTTCCGCCTCGTGGGCCTTGTACCCCTGCGTCATCAGTTCGAGAACCCGATCCTGTGCGTTTTGGGCGGCCACTTGCAGGCTTGCTTCCAGCTGGCCGTCCTTCTTCATCTGCGCCACTTTCTGCGGCAGCCAAGCCTTCCAGTGTTCCCTGGCGATTTTCTGGTATTTCAGTACGCTCATTGTTTTCAATGCCCCCTTTCGAGGTTTCCTCACTATCAGTATAGTCCTCTGCAACAATGGCGTCGATATCAGCGCTTCTGACGGCACGAGCATCGTCCATCTGGTCAAACAGATCATCACTTACCCGCTGTTGTGTTGCGGCATAGATTTCCTTCAGGTGCGGCTTGATCTGCTCCGGATCCACGCCCATGGCGCGCAGCTTGTTGACGATCTCCCGTGCCCACTGGGCGAACTTCACCACGCCTTTTTCGACGTAAAGCGCCCCCAGCTTGGCGCCGGCCATCAGTATTTGAGGATCAACACCACTATTCAGGGTTCCGGGTTTCGGTTTCAGCAGGGCAGCCAGCTCGGCGGCGGCCTCGTCGATCTGGGCGTCCAGGCTGTCGGCGGCCTGCTGCAGTCGGTCGGGCTTGGCGTCAGACTCTTTCTTTGTCTCACCTGCTTGAGACTCCGCCTGCTTTGCCTCCCATTCCTGCTGGGTCAGATAGTCCTTGCCGCGGCGCGAGGAATCAAACGATGCGCCTTTCCCCGGGATGATGGCCACGGATTCTGTGACCATAACGCCGCTGTCTGAGTAGGACCGCACCCCGTTCTCGTCCTGGTAAATGGGCTTGCCGTTGGCATTGGTGCCGATTCGCTGCGGTCCGCGCTTCTGGCTGGCAGAATCGGCGGTAGCGCTGCTATCGGTTTTCTGTTCGGTACGCTCCTTCTCGGTCTGCTGCTGCTTCCTCTCGGCCTCGGTGAGCCCGTCGGCGCCGATCAAATTGACCATGACGCGGGGGCCGGTGGGGGCTTTTTGCGCCTTCCGCTTGAGGACAAACCCAGTCTTGCCTGGCTCTATCTCACTGGCCGGGACAACATCATGGGTATCGCCATAGCCGTTCTTCGACCGATAGGCCTTCGCGGACGTTTCTGACTTGAACGTATTGCCGTCCTTTGCCGTGACGACTTCGAAGAAGGGGTTGTCGGAATTCTTGGCGTCCTGTGCGGCCTTCTTGCTGCCGTCGGGGTCCAGGTTATCCCGGTGGACCTTCACGCCGCGGCGCTTGCCGTCCTTGGTGTGGGTGGTCAACAGTGTCTTGTCGCTGTCGAGATCGGACTGCAGGACGCGGTGAGTGGTGCCGTACAGGTCTTTGATATCCACAATTGCCGTCGCTTCTATGTCGGCAGATGCGGACGGCTTGCTGGCTGGACTGGGCTCTGCTGCATCCTCCACCATGCGCCTGTCGGCCAGATACTTCCGGGCCTGCGCTTCGGTTTTGAATGTACGTACCGGCACGGTATTGAGAATGCCTGGACCATTGGGGCGCCCGGCCATCACGACACCACCGCCGTTGTCGGATTCGATGATATAGCCGTCGCCGTCGGTGGCCGGCTTTATCTTAAAGGTGAAGTTCTTTTTGGCCGGCTTGTCAGACACAGTTTTTTTAGAATCTGTGTCCTGCTCAACGCTCGGAAATTCCTTGATATCGGCCAGCAATTTCTGAATAGGCGCATCCAGCTGGATAACGCGCACATCCTCGCCGCCGTCCCGCTTCGCCATCCACTGGTGATGGCCGTCCAGGATATGCCCATCAGAGGACACCAGAATGGCTCTATCGCCGCCGGTGAACTCCTTGGCCTTCTGTACTTTGGCTTCGGAGAATTCGCGCTGGGTGGGCTTGAGGGAGGCAGCCGGGACGGTTTTCTCTTCCCCGGCAATGCCGCGGCCTTTCAGGAAATTGGCCAGGGCTCCACGGTGCTCGGCCTTGACCTGGGGCATTTGTTCGCGGGGGACGTTTAGGGTGCCGGATTCGGGGGCGAAGGCGGTGAATTCGCTGTCGATCGGTTCGCCGCGGAGGGGTTTGTCCTGAGCTCCAGCTACATCTCCCTGTAAAGCTCCTTGTCCGTTATCTCCCGGTACGACAGTTGGCCGTTGACCATTATCGCCTGGTAGTGGCTGTCCGGGTTCATTGGCAGCGACTCCACGTTCACCTTGAATGGTTGCGGAAGTGGTTTCAGTATTGACATTGCCAGGCTCTTTTGGAGCTTCCGCAGTTCGTTCGGATTCATCAGGTATTATTCCTGCTTCGCCAAGTCCACCCCGGCCCACCTGGGGTTGTGAGAGTTGAGAAAGTGCAGGCTCGCCCGACGCTCCGACTCTAACTTCCGTGCGTACATCAGCAGCTTCATGGCGTGCAGATCCAGTAGGGTCTGATAATACCAGATCTTCATTTGAGGTTCGTGATTGAGAAGCTCCACCTTCGTCGTTTCTGGCTGGTTGCTGATTATTGCTTGCAGGCGATCCATCTGCTCCGGCGCCAAGTTCGGCAGCTCCGGCAGCGAGAGCTCCAGATTGGGCAGCTCCGGCAGCGAGAGCTCCAGATTGGGCAGCTCCGGCAGTTTCGGAAGATCCTCCAGGTTGAATTCCGGCAGAAGTGGTGCCTCGAAGCTCGGTGGTTTCGGCAGCATTGGTATTGTCGGCAATGGCAGTCGTGGTGAGTATAGCACCGATTCTAGCACGGTCCTTCTCGCCAATTTTATCCCAGTTTGCCGTTGCCAGACGCTTCCCTGGCACATTCAACCCGCCTTTATCGGCATTCCAGTTGCCGGCCTGGGTCAGCAGGGATTCCCGCTCTTCCCGGTCAAGGGTGTTCCAGCGCAAACCGGTATCGACCTGTACCGGCTGTTCGAGATTGATGCCACGCTTCCGGGCTGCCTTCGTCAACTTCCCTGTGCGCTTGTGGTCCGGTCCGTAATGGTCGATGGCCTGCCGTAGCTCCTGATCCGTCATATCCGGGATTTGCTTGGCGACGATGGACTTGATGTCTTGGGGGTCACTCTGGGCGCTTGCTGGGGTAGCTGCTGCGTCCTCAACGTCCTCCACTGATCCATCGGTGTCTGGCGCGGGCAGGCCTCGGGGGGCCAAAGGATCTTCCCTGCCGGTATCACCGGCAACCTCTGCAGAACCCTCAACACCGGAGCCATCGCCGAGCATTCCTGCCTCGATGGCGGTCAGCTCGTCCCGAGCAACCTCGTATTCTTCTGCCATCCTGGCCGTCCAACCGCTGGCCCTGGCCTGTGCTCGAAGCGCACCGATGAAGGCGGTCAGATCCCGGGCGCGCCCCTCTGGATCCACCTCGGGACGGGCAGAGGCATTCGGCGTAGCTCCAGGGCCACCATCCACAATCTCTCCGGTCTCCGGGTCTACCCACTCCCTGCGGCCAGGACTCTCCCCCTCTCGGGAAATCCCAGAATCCACGGCCATTGCCGCGGCTTCCGACAAGGGACCAGCGCCAGGATCCAGCCCCATCCTCTCTGAAGGGCGCAACGGGCGGCCAGCGACCTCGGCACGGTAGCCCTCTGGAACCGCTCCAGGTGGTGTCCAGCCCGGAGTAGCGGGCATGGTGGTGCCTGCAGGGGGTTCTGTATTGCCGGCCATGGGCGCGGCGCCTGGCTCCATCGGCGGATCACCCGCCATAGCGCCTGAATCACTTGTGTCGCCGGCGCCATCATCCTGGTCAGGTCGCCCCCGAGTCACATAACCCTCAACAGCGCCAAAACCGCCACCCACGGCGCTGCCGGCGACGCCTTCCAGGGCCGCCGAACCGGCCACCCCTTGCCAGGTGGGCGTATCGAAGCCCTCGTTTTGCAGGGCCAGGTTGGCCGCCAGTCTTTCCTGGCCGCCCTGGGGTGCCTCGACTATGCCCTCGGACAGGGCACCGGTCACCGCGCTGCGGGCAATGCCACCCTTCGCCCCTTCAGCAACCTCCCGGCCAGCAACCCGGTTGACGATCCCTCGCACAGCACTTTCCGCACCGGTACTACCGGCCACCGCCCCCAGGCCTGCCCCTATCTTGATCTGGTCCGAGTTCGGGCCACCGTAGGCCTGCGCCTGCGCCGCCCTATCAGCGGCCTCCTCCGGGCTCGTGCCGGCCTCCAGGTGTTCCTGTTCCACCGCATCGTGGATGCTGCCCTTTACAGCGCCAGCGCCCTGTACGGCACCAATCGCCGGAGCGCCGCGGCCTCTCGTCACCGCGGCGGCGGCCAGAGTGGGAATTGAGGTACCCAGCGCGTTCAAGGTGGTGTCAACCGGCGCCTCTGCAAAAGCGCCAAGGTGAGCGCCAACCTCTTTCAGGGTGCTACCGGACGCCTCTGCCTCGTCGATCTTGCGCTGACGCTCGGCCATCTCTTCGCGCCGCTGGACAGACCTGAACCCGCCGACCTTTTGGGCCGCATCATTCAGGGCCTGAGCTGTCTTCTTGTCTGCGCCAGCCGCATTGGCCACCATGCCAGCACCCTGGATGGCGCCAGAGGAAAGAGATACGCCCCAATCGCCGGCGCGACGAAGAACCCCGGGGCCCTTCATGTCTGGGGCGCCGCGCATGGCTTCCTCAATCTCGCTACTCGGTGCCGTACCCTTGGCGGGCTGTATCCCGGTTTTTTGGCGGGCCTCGTTCTGGTTTAGTGCGTCTTCGATTTCGCTCATGGATTCCTCACTGGTACCCCATGGCGCGCAATTGTTCTATGCGCTGCTCACGGCTCAGGCTGTTGTTGTTGACGATGGCCATTGCTTGGGGGTTTTGAGCCAGAGGTGGGAGCTGGCGGCCGTCCTGGCCCGCATCTACAAATTGCCCGGTCTGGTTGTTGATCACGCGGGATGGGAGAGTGATAGGCGCCGGCATCCCGTTAACAAGGGTGATTTCCTGGCCGCCAGGCACAACGGTAAAGCGGTTGTCGTCGCCTTCGCCTGTCAATACGCGGATCTGCTCGGCAATGGCTTGCTTCTCTTCGGGTGAGGCCTTCTCATACTGCTCCTGGAGCCGTTCGAGTCGCTCCTGGGCACGAAGGCTGAACTCACGGGATTGCTCCTCTCCAGCCAAGCGCCGGCTGTCGAGAGAAAAGCCGCGGGCTGCCCGGCGATTTGCGCCCCGCTCCTTGAGTTTCAGGCGCTCCATGGCCTGTTCATCGGCGCGGGTAGCCTGGCCCTGGGCTGCCATCTGGGCAGATATTGCCGCCGCCGCCCGGGTGTCTCCCTTGCGCAAGGCATCCCGCAACAGAAGCTGGTTGTCCAGGCGAGCATTGCGCTCGTCAGTGGCACTGTCGCCGATCATCCCGCGGAAGCCCCGGGGCTGGGCGTCAATCATTTTTTGACGCTCGGCATTGGCCCCGGCCATCGCTTGGTTGGCTCCACCGGTGTCGACGTAGCTCACCGGATTCATGTTTGCGCCAGGCTCTCGGGTGCCTCCAGCATCCCATGTTGCCCGGTCCATGCCGGCGATCACTCCGCTACCTGGCTCAGGGGCGGCCTCGCCGGGGCTCCCGGGTGCCCCGGCCATGGCCTCTGTTTCTGTACGCGGGGCCAGCGCGTCGGGCATCGCATTCCCTGCCCTCACACGGTCCACCGGACTCGCCGGATCGACCCCCGCAAGCTCCCGACCGGCGCTCAAAGCTGCGTCGTACCCGCGATAGGCGCCGAAGCCTCCTATGGCTCCGCCAATCACCGCTCCGGCACCTTTCGCCAGCGGGGGGCCCGGCACCCTCCCACCGATCTGCGCTCCCTTCAAAGCTGCTGCAGTTGTTGCGGCAAAGCGCCCAGTGCCCTCGGCGGCCTGGGTTGCCACGTCCATACCCGTGCTGTTTTCATCGCCGGCAACTGCCGCGACATCGACTGCCTCAATGGCGGCAGGAATTGCCAGTGCTGCGCCACCCAGCACCCGGCCCACCCTACTGCCCGCAATCGGGGCCGATTTCAGTCGCTCGCCAGACTGTTTCATGCCGGCAAAGAAGCCCCTCGCCTTCGGTGCTTGTGGCGCAGCCGACTGGCCGGCCTGGGCAAATCGAGCATCCGTGGCGGCCTGCTGGGCCCGGAATCCTGCGGTATCTGCCCTGGCCCGGGCCTTGGTCTCGGCAATGGCGCGGAAATCAGGGGTTCGCTGCACTTTGGGCGGTGGGGCCGGGAGTTTGCCCTGGGGTGGCGGTAAGGCAGGGCCAGCCGACGCCGTTGGCCGCATGCCCGGTGCCCCTCTGGGGTCACTCCGCAGGGTGGTACCGTCCCGGTAGCTGTAGAAGTCCGCCCGCCCGGGAGCAGCCGGAGGCGGTTGGGCAACAGTCGCGGGGAATCCTCGTTTGCCGGCTGGGACCAGCGCCTTCGAGGGGGAAAGATTGACCCTCTCCCCTCTCGGCACCATGCCGCGCGGACCCTGGGTAGCAGGCAGGTTACCTATCCTGGCCGTGCCGGCGGGGTCCACCGACACCACCCGGGTGTTTGCCGGGCCCAAGCTCTTGCTTGCGGTACCGCTCCGGTCCACATAGAGCCGGCCTTTTTTCGGATCCACCACACCGCCATTGGCAAAGAACATCTCTTGCCCGTTGGCGCCGCGCCCGGGGCCAAAACCCCCAGTCACCGGGGTATGGGTGGCCGCCTTCATCTGGTCCAGGGCCTGCACTCCAATGGCGTGGACCTGCTCCGGCGGCAGCTCGTACTCGCCATTGCTCAGGTTGACTGGTACCGGGGCGCCCATGCCGTCCAGGTTCTCGGGACCGATGGTTTGGGTGGAGTCGGCGGGCATGATGTAACTGCCCTCGGGGACTGGCTTCTTGATGTCGTCAGAGGTACCAGTTCCCGCCCCCCGTACCATTCCGCCGTTCGCATAGTTGCGGGCCCGGTTGCATTTGCGCCCGCCCTTCTTGAACCCTTTCATGGCCTTGCCCTTCTTTCCAGCACGATGCGGGAATGGTCGGGAATGCCATGGCGAGTGGCCAGCCTTACAGGTCTACCGTCTACGGGGCTTGTTGGTACGGAATATGTTGCTGATGGTGGGTTTTGCCCGGGGCTCATCCCACAGCTGGGGCCGAACAGCACGGGCCTCTCTGCGCCGCCGCCAGAAGCTCTTGCCGCGGGGCCGCTTGAGCGGTTGGTATTTGTCGTCGTCAACCACCGAACATTTCCCCGCTCAGGCTTTCGCTGTAGTTGACAACGCCAAGCGCAGCGGACGCCATGGAGCCATAGGCACTGGCACCGTGCATGGCGATCTCCGCTGCCGTCTGGTTGGCGGACTCCTTCAACCTCGCCGCGGCGATGTTGGTTTCAGCGAAGATATCCGCCTGCTTGAAGGCCAGTTCCATATTCTGCTTGTTGGCTTCCAGGGTGGTGGTGGCTTTCTGGTACGCCTTGTTCAGATCTGCTTTGTAGAGCTCCAGGGCGGCCAAATACACCTCCCGCTTGCTGTCGTAGATCTTGCCACTCGCTTCTACCTGGGCGATGTACTTGCGGACATTGGCGTCAAACAGCTCGACGATGTTGCGGTTGTAATCGCTGGTGATGTCCGCATTGACCTTGTTGCTCTCATTGACCGCCCGCAATGCCTCGATCTGTCCCCGGAAGGCATCCACCCGGGTGCTGTAGATCTCCGCCTTCACCTTATCGCCCTCGAGCGCCGCCCGGTAGGCACCAAACTCGGCCTCCTTGCCCTGGACCCGGGCCACGAACGCCCGCACAATGGATTCATGCAGCGCGATCTTGTTGCGCTCCATCTCGGCAATCTGGCGAATGCCCTCCAGCTGGGTGGCGTACATCCGTACCTTCGCCTCCTCGGCGGCGATCTTGGCGGTGTAAACCTCGATGGCGTTACGATCAACCTCGGTCTTGAGTTTCTCCGCCTCCACCTGGGCCTTGAAGATCTCCAGGTCGGCAAAAGCCGCTTCCATCTGGACTCGGAAGATCTCTGCCTTGGCCCGGTACACGTCCAGCTTGGCCCGGAGCCGTTCCAGGTTGGCGTTGTGGACCCGGACCGCGATATCCGCGGCAGAGCGAGCGATGTCCACCGCAACCGCAAACGTCTGAATGGCATTGGACTGCGCCTGGACAACTGCCTGAACCATGGCCTGGCGCATGGTTGCCGTCAGGTTCAGGGTGAACTGCAGGTGGTTGAGCTCCATCTCTGCCCGGCGAATGGCGGTATCGGCCGCCGCCATGGACACCGCCTTGGTGTGGGCGGCCTGGGCCTGATTGATTGCCGCGCTGAGAACACCCGGGGGAATCGCGAATCCCCGGCGAGACATCACATCAGTGGCCTGCCTCTCCGCCCCGTAGCGTTCCGCCAATGACCGGGAGCGCGCCCGATCCCAGATCTGTTGTTCCACGGCGCCATCGATGGCCGTATTGCCGTTGAGCGCCTGGGCAATCTTGCCTTCCAGGGTGGCCATGGCCGACTGATACTCGGGGCACCACTTGGTCAGCTGGGCATCTGCGAAAGCCTCCAGGCGGGCCATCAGCTCCGGAGACAGCGCCCGCACCTCGCCGGCGATGTCCTGATCCGCCATATCCCCCGGGTCCGTGCCATCGAACTGCGCATCGAACGTGGGCGCTGTAATGCCCGGAGCCTGCAGGTTGCTGGTGGTGCTCTGGTAGCTGGGCAGGTTGACCTGGGGTGCCGCGGGCACTGATGGGGTCGACAGCGATGGCGCTTCAAGCCCTGCCTCCGAGATATTGAAGGACGGCATCGAGGCCTTGAACAGCGACCCCACATCCAGCGGCTCCGGCGCCACTGGCAAGGTCAGCGTCTCGGGTATCACGATATCTCGGAGCTGTACCTCGGCATCGAAGGTCGGCTCTTCCAGGGTGGCTTCGAACGGCGACGGCCCGTCCGGCTCGTCAAAAATGATGTTCAGCGGGTTGTAGCCCACCTTCGTTTGCCCAACCGAAATCACCGATTGCGCCTGGCGCTGCGCGGACTGGATCAACCTGTCCGCATCATTCATCGCCCGCTGGGCATTGCTCACTGCCGTATCGACAAACCCCATGGTTCAAATCTCCCCTACAGGCTTCACACCCGCCGCCGCTTCAGATCCGGGACAAGTTCTATCGCATCGATGTCCATCGGCCCACCGTCCACGTTTGCCACCTTGTGGCGCCAATACACGCCCACCAAGCCACGGCCAAACTTCGCCCGTTTATTGCGTCGGGCTGCGACAGCCACTGCTGACACCGGCGCTCCGGACTCATCCACTTCTGCATCTACCACCAAGTTCTCCGAGCGGGTACCGATATACACATAGGGCACGTTCTTCATCGCGGATGTGCCAAAGTCAAAATCAGGTAGCGTGATACTCGCGGCAATCGGGTCGCCGCCATCGTCGTCACCCTCCAGCAGATACCCGCCGGTGCTGTCGAACCCGTAGGATTTACCGCGG